>ENA-OYYE01000576-OYYE01000576.1-human-gut-metagenome-genome-assembly--contig:-NODE-576-length-18514-cov-7.831789_pt1 | contig 18514 bp, 15 predicted proteins | sample MGYA00243244_ERZ653437 | MGnify/ENA primary metagenome ERZ653437 (study PRJEB26926, sample SAMN06165130) | human gut metagenome | biome: ENVO:00009003; feature: ENVO:2100002; material: ENVO:00002003...
AGCGTGCCGCGTTTCTTATACCCTGCCAAGGGCTACGGGGATATTTCGCTAAATTGCTATTTAGCAGGAGATTTCTTCCGGGCTTTCACAACATACACAATGGCGATCACCACATCCGCACAGTAGATAAAACATCCGATCCCCATGAAGATGGCACCCGGCAGGGAGACAAGCCTTTCTTTGCGCATGCGAATACTGCAGCCGATGGAACTGATGCCGGTGAGCAGGATCGTCAAAAGATCAATGAGTACTGCCCACAGGAGAAAGCCGATGCCCCAGACACTCATGGCAAGTCCGATGAAACCCAGGATAAAGTGCATGATATAAGCAGGAATCTGAATTCCTTTGATGATCAGGTTCATCCGGGCAGCCTGCCCTGCAGTCAATTTTCCCTTGGCGGTCTGTACCGCATTGACGATTACAATGACAAAGGAATACAGGTTATAGATGACTGCGATGATAAGCAGGACAAGCAGGGAGATATCCGTGGTATCCTCTGGCAGTACGCCTACAAACAGGAAGAAGACAGCAAGAATCAATACATAAATATAAGGATAGATAATTACAGGTATCATTTTCAGATATTTCAAAAATTCGTTCATGACAATTCCCCTCTCATAATAACAATGCTTGTAAAAAAATGACAAAAAGAGTATAGCAAAAAAACATAAAATGTGCAAAAAAAGATATTGCTTTTTTGGAGCGCCGCGTATATACTCTCAACGATAGAAATAACAGGAAACACTGATAAATTCAGTGCTTGCGGTTGATTTGAAAAATGGAGAGGTTATTACCATGACAAAAGACCTGACAAAAGGCAGCCCCATGAAACTTATCATCAGCTTTGCTGTGCCGTTATTATTCGGATTTTTATTCCAGCAGTTCTATAATCTGGTAGATACCATGATCGTAGGACGGTTTCTTGGTGTGGATGATCTGGCAGCAGTAGGCTCTACCGGCTCCATCAACTTCCTGGTCATCGGTTTCTGCATGGGTGTCTGCAATGGATTTGCCATCCCCGTGTCCCATAAATTCGGTGCCGGAGATTATGTGGGCATGCGCAAATATGTGGCCAACTGTGCCTGGCTGGGACTTGCCTTTTCCGTCATCATGACCGTGGTGACGGCGATCCTGTGCCGGGACATTCTGGTATGGATGAAGACGCCCGCCAACATCATTGACGGGGCGCATAACTATATTTTCATTATATTTATCGGTATTCCCACGGTATTCCTGTACAACATCGTGGCAGGCGTGATCCGTGCAACCGGCGACAGCAAGACTCCTGTGGTATTCTTAGTGCTGTCTTCCATTATTAATATTGTGCTGGATCTGTATTTTATCATATCCCTGCACATGGGCGTGGCGGGGGCAGCCTGGGCAACGGTGATCTCCCAGGGAGTCTCAGGTGTGGCATGTCTGGTCTATATGGTGAAAAAATTCGAGATCCTGCGAATCCACAGGGAAGAATGGAAAGTGGACGGACATATGATGATGGTGTTGTGCGGCATGGGAGTTCCTATGGGGCTACAGTATTCCATTACCGCCATTGGCAGCGTAATCTTACAGACTGCAGCCAATACCTTAGGTTCTGCGGCAGTTGCGGCCATGACTGCAGGCGGCAAGATCGGTAACTTCTTAGCCTGTCCTTTTGATGCCATGGGTTCCACTATGGCAACCTACGGTGGACAGAACGTGGGAGCCGGCAAACTGGACCGTCTTGGCAAGGGACTTAAATCCTGTGTACTGTTGGGGGTAGGATACTCTGTGATCGCATTTTTGATTGCAGTATTTTTCGGCGGTCCGCTGGCGCAGCTGTTCGTGGACGGCGGCGAGGCAGAGATCATTGCCAACGTGTGTGCTTTTCTGTTATGGAATACGGCATTCTATATTCCGCTTGCACTGGTGAACATTGTCCGTTTCCTGATCCAGGGTATGGGTTTCCCGAAATTCGCCATTTTAGCAGGTGTCTTCGAAATGATCGCCAGATCCCTGGCAGGCTTTGGACTGGTGCCAATCATCGGCTTCACCGGGGTATGCCTGGGCAGTCCCATTGCCTGGGTCATGGCGGATGCATTCCTTATTCCGGCTTATTTCCATGTGAGTAAGGTGCTGCAAAAGAGGATGGTGCCGCAAACGGATGTCCCACAGGCAGTTTGACGATACGCCGGTCGTAAGTCACCAGACCGTTGACCTCTTCCTCTACATCGGAGAGCTGCGTGTATACCACACCGCTCAATCCTTTTGAAATCAGAGGAAATAATTGTCTGGAAAATAACTGCTTTAGGGCAGCAGCCATCTCCTCCGGGGTGTCATATTTCTGATATCCGTAGACCCGGTCCACACTGGAATGCCCGTCGATGTGACAGGCGTAGCCACCATATTCCGAGATAACGAAAGCCCTTTTTCCATCCAATTTTACCTGTAACGGACGGAAGTAGTTATGAATACTGCGGAAATCCCCGCCTTTCTGGTCGAACCAGCCGCTGGCATGGTCTACCGGACGGGTGGGGTCTTTTTTTGCCACCATTTTCGCAATACGGGCAGCATCGAACTGTCCCCAGCCTTCGTTGAAGGGCACCCATACGGCGATGGAAGGGACATTGTACAGGTGATCTATGGTGTCAAGACATTCCTGTTCCCAGCTTTTCCGGCCTTCTTCCGAACCACGGGAGAACAGCTCATAATGATTATCCTTCGTGTGGGCGGACATGTGGGGGAACAGTGTGGGCATATAGCATACCCAGGGCATATGATAGGTAGAGCCGCCGCTGACCATATCCTGCCATACGATCATGCCCAGACGATCGCAGTGATAATACCAGCGCAGAGACTCGAGCTTGATATGTTTCCGGAGCATATTGAAGCCCAGCCCTTTTGCGAGGCTGATATCATAGACAAAGGCCTCATCGCAGGGAGCAGTCATCAGCCCGTCGGACCAGTAGCCCTGATCCAGGATCCCGTGGAGAAAATAGGGCTTGTGATTCAGACAAAACCGCAAAATTCCCTTGGAATCCTTTTCGACTGAGAAACATCGCATGGCAAAATAACCATCCACAGTATCCTCATCGGCGTTCAGGGTAAAAGGATACAACCAGGGGTGTTCCGGGCTCCAAGACTTGAAATTTACCGGCTCCGGTGCATCAGCAGGATCCGTTGCAGAATAGGTGACGCTGGCGGGAAAAGAAAGCACAACCGTGGTATGCGTGAGCCCAAAGGAATCCTGTTGCTCAGAAATTTTACGTACACGCATCTGCGTGAGTGAACCGGTATTTTCCTGTGCGAGGGTTCCGTCGCAAGAGGGGGCACTTATCCGGAATTCCAGATGGTTGAACGGCTTCGGAGAACACAGAACGAAGGTTACGGAAGCCTTGTTGTACTCGGGGGTGATCTTATAATTGATCACATAGTTTTTCGGAACCCATTCGTACCAGACACTCTGCCAGATGCCGCTCTGGGCGGTGTAGAACATGCCGCCGCGGTTCAGGGTCTGCTTGCCTCTGGTGGCGTAACCGGTGTCAGTCAGATCCCGGACTTTTACATAGAGAGATACCGGATCTGCGTTTACATATTCTGTGATGTCTAAGGAAAAAGGAAGGTAGCCGCCACTGTGAGTGCCAAGCTTCTTTGTGCCGAGGAAAACGGTTGCCTCCTGATCTACCGCGTCAAAATGCAGAATGCAGTGCATGTTTTCCTCTTTTTGGGAAAGCTCTTCCGTGGAAAAAGAAAGTTCCCGGTGGTACCACAGGTACTCCGTGGGCTCCAGTCGTCTGTGAACTCTGGAAAGCAGGGCTTCCGGAGAAAAAGGAACCCGGATGATACCCTGAGCGGTAAAATGTGCAGGATCCTCCGAGGAACTGCTCCCATCTGCGGGCACAAAAGCATATTCCCAGAGACCGTTCAGCATATGGTAATCCGTTCGTTTCATTTGCGGACGGGGATATTCCGGCAGGATATCGTCATAGGAACCGGATCGCATCAGCAATTCCCCCCAGGGAGTATAGAGGGGATGCAGGGTATCCTCCGGGTGTGCCTGATTCAGATTCGCAGCAGCATCTTTTAAGTTCATGCGAAAACCTTCTTTCCTAAAATAGATTATTTATAGTATACTACATTTGGAAGTATAGCACATGAAAAATGATACGATTCTTTGAGAAAAAAGTTTAGATAAGCCATCCAGAGAATTAATTCTGAAAAAATGAGGTAGTACAGATGAATATATTGACTGTTGACAATATTACCAAAAGTTATGGAGTACGCAAGATTTTTGACGGAGCCTCCTTTTTCCTGCAGGAAGGGGAAAAGGCCGGAATCATTGGTATTAACGGAACCGGAAAATCCACTTTGCTAAAAATGATTGCCGGGTTGGAAGAAGCCGATGATGGCACCGTGATTAAGGCAAATCACTGTCTGGTGCGTTACCTGCCCCAGAATCCGGAGTTTGCTCCGGAGGAGACGGTGCTGGAGGCAGTGCTGCGTGGCAATCGTGTGGAGGAAAACGCCGGAACCATCGAGGCGGATGCCAAAAGCATGCTGACGAAACTGGGGGTTACGGAATTTGATCAGCCCTGCGGGCAGCTGTCCGGCGGACAGCGCAAGCGTCTGGCACTGGTATCGGTACTGTTGTCCCCGGCGGAGATCCTCTTATTGGACGAGCCTACCAACCATTTGGACAATTCCATGTCTGACTGGCTGGAGGAGCAGCTGCGCCGCCGCAAAGGCGCTATGATCATGGTCACTCACGACCGCTATTTTCTGGACAGTGTCACTGACCGGATCCTGGAACTGGACAAAGGGAAGATTTTTTCCTATGATGCCAATTATTCCGGCTATCTGGAACTGAAAATGCAACGGGAGGAGATGGCACAGGCCAGTGAGAAAAAGCGCCTGAATATCCTACGCAATGAGCTTGCCTGGGTACAGCGGGGCGCCAGAGCCCGCTCTACGAAGCAGAAGGCCAGATTGCAGCGTTTTGAGGAATTGAAAAATGTGAAGGGACCCGTGACGGACGGCAAAGTGGAACTGACTTCCGCAGCATCCAGACTGGGCCGTACCACAGTAGAGATCGAGAATGTATCCAAAAGCTATGGCGATAAAGTGTTGATCCGTGATTTTACCTATCTGTTCGGCAAGGACGACCGGGTGGGATTTATCGGCCCTAACGGCAGTGGTAAGACCACGCTGATGAAAATGATCCTGGGTGAAGTGGCTCCGGACAGCGGACATATTGAGATTGGGCAGACCGTGAAGCTGGGATATTATGCCCAGGAGATCGACGACACCATGATGCATCCGGAGCAGAGAGTCATTGATTATATCCGGGATGTGGCAGAATATATCACCACGGAGGATGGACAGATCACGGCAGCGAGAATGCTGGAGCGGTTCCTGTTTTCCGGGGAAGACCAGTACGGACAGCTGGGAAAACTGTCTGGTGGAGAACGGCGCAGACTGCAATTATGCAAGGTACTGATGGGGGCACCCAATGTCCTGATTCTCGATGTAAACTGTAGTACCCTTTTGAAGTGTGCATAGAGTGTATCGTGTAATAAATTAGGTGTAAAAAGTACAGGATACACAAAAATATCATTGTACTGTGTATAGTGTAGGAGAGGATGTAGTCAAAAGAGGTGACTACTTTTTTATTTGGTGTATAATGGTAGCTAGAACAAGATGAAAGAGGAAACAACATGAATTTGATTAACATAGAGAATCTGACAAAGTCCTATACTGAGAGGAAGTTATTTAATGGTGCATCCTTTTCTTTACAGGAAGGAGAGAAGGTAGGTGTCATTGGTATCAACGGAACCGGAAAAACAACCTTGCTTAAAATGATTATGGGTGAGGAAGAAACGGATGAAGGAACCGTTACCCTTGCTAATCATGTGGTGCTTCGTTACCTGCCACAGCATCCGGAGTTTGCACCGGATAAAAGTAGTCTGGAATGTGTACTGGAAGGAAACGTGACAGATGAAAATCGTTGGTCCATAGAGAGTGAGGCCAAAGCGATGATGACACGTCTCGGTATTAAAGATTTCATGCAACCTGCGGGACAGTTATCCGGAGGGCAAAGAAAACGACTTGCACTCATTTCGGTACTGCTTTCCCCGGCAGACATACTTTTGCTTGATGAGCCTACAAACCATTTGGATAATGAAATGGCAGATTGGTTGGAAGACTATCTGAAAAAGTGGAGAGGGGCACTCATCATGGTAACCCATGACCGCTACTTTTTGGATAGCGTGACGAACCGAATTATTGAAATCGATAAAGGTTTGATTTATAGTTACCAGACAAATTATTCGGGATACTTGGAATTGAAAACCCAGCGTCAGGAAATGGAGTTGGCAACTGAAAGAAAGCGCCAGTCGATACTTCGTGTAGAACTGGAATGGATACGCAGAGGAGCCAGAGCGCGTTCCACAAAGCAGAAAGCACATATTCAACGTTATGAGGAACTGCGTGACCGTCAGGCACCGGTGCAGGATTCACAGGTGGAATTGAGTTCTATCTCAACAAGACTTGGTAAAACCACAGTAGAACTGGAACATATCTGCAAGGCATATGGGGAGAAGAAACTGATAGATGATTTTTCTTATATCTTTTTGAAAGGTGACAGAGTTGGATTTGTTGGACCAAACGGTTGTGGAAAATCCACCCTGATGAAAATTATTGCAGGAATGATACCACCGGATTCCGGACAGGTTATCATTGGGCAGACGGTCAAGATGGGATATTACGCACAGGAAATCGCTTCGGAAAAGGGAGGCAATGAAAATGAAGTTGACCTATCTTATATGGACCCAAAGCAAAGAGTGATTGATTATGTGAAGGATACCGCAGAATATATCCAGACAACAGAGGGTAGTATCTCTGCATCCGCCATGTTGGAAAGATTTTTATTTCCACCGGAAAAACAATATAGTCCGATTGGAAAACTGTCCGGCGGTGAGAAGAAGAGATTAAACTTACTTCGTGTGCTGGCCACTTCCCCAAATTACATCCTTTTGGATGAGCCTAGTAACAACCTTGACATAGCCACATTAACCATATTAGAAGATTACCTGGACCGTTATGAGGGAATTGTTGTTACCGTGTCTCATGACCGATATTTTCTTGACAGAACCATGAAACGCATTTTTGCGTTTGAGGAAGATGGAAAACTGAAACAATATGAAGGTGGTTATACAGATTATTCCTTGAAGAAATTAGCAGAGAAAGAGGAACAGGAGGCAGAGCAGGCAAAGAAAGCAGGAAATGCATCCAAGACGAATACGCAGCAGGCACAGAAAGGACAGCGTACTCGTGGTCCTCAGAAGTTAAAGTTTACATATCAGGAACAGAAGGATTATGAAACCATTGAAAGTGATATTGCTGCACTGGAGGAAAAAATAGAAAAGCTGGAAAGTGAAATGGCTGCAGTATCAACAGACTTTGTAAAACTGAATCAGATAATGGCTGACAAAGAAGCGGCAGAGAGTCTACTGGAAGAAAAGATGGATAGGTGGATGTACTTAGAAGAATTAGCCGCAAGAATTGCAGAGCAGTAGAGAGTAGAGAAAGTAACCAACGAAAAAAATTGGTTACTTTTTTTGTGCTTAAAAATGAGGGAGGAGCGGATAGAGTGACTGAAACAAATACGAGTAGAAGGTTTTGTGCTTATAATGCACATTCACCTCCAGAACTAGGATAATAGTTAAGAGAGGATTGGTACTTAGGGATATTATGTTTGCCCTGTTCATTAACACCCCATATATGCTTACGGAACCGGTAAAGCAACTGATAGCATATATCGTTGTGGAATTGATTTATTACGGTGTTGCCATAGTCGTTATGTGGCTTGTAATTAAGTTAATTCATAAGGTGTATGTGAATAAAAAAGAAAATATATCAGGAAAAGAATTGATATTACTTTTTGCGACTCTTTTGACGGTAATGGTAGGATATTTTACATTTAATTTCTTATCCAATGTGTATGTGGAAGATACGGGAAATTATGTGTGGAATGTTCATCCGGGATATACTTTTTTACGGGTGATATATCAGATTGTTTCTTTTGCTGCCATACTTATCGCAGTTATTATATATCAGAGGATAAAGGAAAAACAGCGAGAGGAAAATATGAATTTGCTATTGGCAGAGCAGATAGAAAACACGAAACAGCACATCAGCGAAGTAGAAAAGCTGTATGGGGATATTCGGGCATTAAAGCATGATATGGGCAATCATATTTCAGTATTGGAAAATCTCTTTATGAAAAATGAGACAGAGGAACTTGAAAAATACATGGCAGAACTGAAATCGGCATGGAGTGAGAGTGTGGCGGAAATTAAGACCGGAAACCCTGTTACAGATGTGATTTTGACACAGAAGCAGAAAGAAGCAGAGGAAAAAGGGATTGATTTTAGGTGTAAGTTTATGTATCCAACGGACACAGGTATCAATGCGTTTGATGTCAGCGTAATACTAAATAATGCCATTACTAATGCGTTTGAAGGGGTAAACGGTTGTAAGAATCCTTATGTTTCCGTATCTGCCTATCGTAAGAAGAATGCGTATATGTTGGAATTAACTAACTGTGTTTGTAAAAGCGTAGAGATAGACGATGAAACCGGGGTGCCGGAAACCACAAAGAAAGATAAGGGCAGTCATGGATTCGGACTTGCCAATATCCGTAAAGTGGCTCAAAAATATTATGGGGACATAGATATAAGCCAGGATGAAAATAGCTTTACATTGACGGTTATGTTAATGGTTGAATAAGAAATAAGGGACACAATTCTGTACAAATGGGTATAGATTGTGTCTTTTGTTTTTGGTTCACAACATAAAAAGGTCGTTTCACAACAAGTCTATTTAGTATGAAGTTTTATATTCCGAAATAGGAAATAGCAGAAGTATCTGTGTATAGAGAAACGGATTTCTAATCAATATTTCAAGGAGGATGATGCGGATGGCAGTAAAGGGAATCGGAAGTAATTACCTGTACCCGGTACAAAATGATTACAAGCTTGATTCAAAAACAGAGGACACTAAAAATGCTGTTTCCCAGACTGCGGTGCAGAAGGAAGGAGTAAGTTACGAAAAGACAATACCGGATTCTGTATCGGCAGGACTTGAGTATATTCAAGGGTTGGAAAAGCAAATTAGTGGAACAAAGTTTTTTGTCGGGACTGTAAGTTATGGACAGACCTACGGTAATTCATCAGATATTAATTTTGTTGTGAATCCTAAGTTCTTAGGAAAGCTAGGAACGGATGAGGCGACAAGAAAACAATTTGAAGAAGATGTTAAGTTTTTAAATGATTTTTCTAGGAGATTTAGGCAGCAGCAACTTGCCCAGGGACGAGAAATGATTAGTCAAGGGTGGTTCTGTGATGAAAATGGTAATTGGGGTGGCTGGGGAGTCAGCAGACCTATAAAGCAAAGTACAGTATTACAGGATATGACAGATAATGCCGAGAAAATCCGGCAGGAGAAACTTGAGGAGCGAAAAAAAGTAGAAGCAGAGCTGAAAGAGCATTTTGGTGACCGTTTCAAAGGATTTCATGTGAAATGGTCGGAGGAGGATGCAAAGGCAGAAGAAACAGAGGAATCGGAAATTGCGGAGGACGCTGAGAAAGAGAGCGAGACCATAGGTGGTAGTGTTGGTGTAAATGTCGGCAAGACTGCAAGAAAGATTGCTGCGGCAAAGACTACAAGCCAGTTACGGGCGGTCATAGCTGAAATAAAAGGCGATATGCAGGAAGTAAAAGCAGGCATTGAAAAAGGATGGTGCGATGAGTCGGAAATGGAAAAAGTAAATTCTTTAATGGCTCAGGCACAGAACCGTATGGGACAGGTGGAAGATAGAGAAGCAACACCGGAAGAAGAGAATATGTTTGCAATGGCTTCACTTATGTAGATAACAGGAGGTAATAGGATATGAGAATTAACGGTTTAAATGGGGCAAATACACCTGTGGGTGGAATGAATATGACGAAGGCAACAGATTCTGTCAGCAAGAATATTCAAAATCAGATTGCTAATGCTCAGAAGCAGTTGCAGGAGCTTTCTGCCAACAAAGATATGAGCATTGAAGAAAAAATGAAAAAGAGACAGGAAATTCAACAGCAGATTACGGATTTGAATAATCAGTTAAGACAGCATCAGATTGAACAGAGGGAAGAACAGCAGGCAAAGAAATCTTCAATGGATGATATGCTTGGTGGCAGTAAGAAAACTGCTCCGAAAGCTGGAAAGCAAAGCACAGGTCTGTCACAGGCTAGTATGAAGGCTATGATTTCTGCTGATTCCGCAATGGCTCAGGCACAGGTGCAGGGCAGCGTTGCTACAAAGATGGAAGGCAGAGCCGGGGTGCTGGAGTCTGAAATCAAGTTGGATTCGGCTCGTGGTGATGATGTAGAGGCAAAGAAAGAGGAACTTGCTGAAGTAGAGCAGAAGGCTGTTCAAGCAGAATCAGCACAGATGAATACATTGGCTACTGCGAATAAGGAATTGGAAGAAGCTGCGAAAGCAGATCAGCAGACTGAAAAAGCAGATGATAAAGATAAGAAAACAGATAAGAAGGATGCTGTTGCTGGTGAAAAAGAGGATAAGACTGTGGCAGGCACAGAAGAAACCGAGAATGTGGGTGCTGATGTTAAGACCGAAACAGTTAATACTGATATAGCAGAGCCGGTAGAGGTATCTGTACCGGAAACAGTAGCATATACCCATGTGGATGTGCGTTTGTAGGAGGTGCTTACTATGTCAGAGATAAATAGTTTTAGTGATTATGCAAGCAAATATAACACCAATGTAGATTATTCCTATTTGTTTGGAGGTATGCAGACACCGTCAACAGGCAGTGCTTTTAATCTTTCTGACTATGCAGCAATCAAAAATGGCAGTTATGGAAAATTGCTGAAGGCATACTATGCAAAGCAGGATGCAGAAAAGGCATCTTCCGGTGGGGATACTGTACAGAAATCTACACTTATGAAGTCAGGAGCGGATGCACTAAAGAAATCAGCAGATGCTTTAAATAATGATGAACTCTGGGAAAAGAAGAAAATCAAGAAAAAGGATGAAAAGACCGGAGAGGAAATCGAGGTTGAAGATTATGATTGGGAAGCTATCACAAAGGCTGTGAAATCATTTGTAGAAGATTACAATGATGTTGTGGAACAGGCAGGTAATTCCAATTCAAAAGATGTATTAAGAAATGCTGTGTGGATGACAGGAATTACTGAGTCTAATGAGAATATGCTTTCAAAAATCGGTATTACCGTAGGCAAGGGTAATAAGTTGGAACTGGATGAGGAAGCACTTAAAAAGGCAGATATTAGTTCATTCAAAACACTTTTTACCGGACATAATTCGTTTGCTGACAAGGTATCCATGAAAGCAAACAGTATTTCCAATGCTGCAGCACGAACAAGCGGAACCTATAAGAGCAATGGTACATATAACAATGCTTTATCGGAACTTGTATCGAAGAAGGTGGATGAGGAAGTGTAGTACTGTAATGGTTTTGTTCCCATTCAGACAGGATTCAGACAGGTTTTCATTCCGATAGGTAAAGATAATTGAATATTTGCCGATATACTTAATAGCTAAGGATGGCGTCTGTTTTCAAGGGATTGAATGTGAAAATAGACGCTGTTTTTCGTTTGGATTGGAGGTTATATTATGAGAATACAAGCTGCAAATACATTTTATACAGGTACTTACTCTGTTTTGAATACGAAGTCATCATTTCCGTACGCTGTGAAAGTAGAAGGCTACGGAAAGACAAGAAACCAAAGGAGTTTATTTCAGTTTGCACATGTGACAATAACGGAACATATGGTAAATGCAAAATATGGTACAAAGATTACAAATGGTCCGAGAGTACAGATGCAGACAGCAGGTAGTAAGAAAAAAGAAGATTGGACTGAGGTATCCAAAGAACAGTTGGCAGAAGTAAAACTACCGGCTTCATTTGAAAAATTGAAAGAACAAAAATCTTATTTTTATCATGGAGAAAACATATCGGATTATGAGCTGGTGCAAACAGCAGTAGCATTGGGGAAAATGGAATTACCAACAGATGAAAAAAAGTGTATCCCGGACAGAGCTGCAATGGATGCATTTGAAGTGCTTGTCAGAGATCAGGCGGCTCCAAAAAACTCATGGTCAAATACATTGTATTCGGAAGATGGAAAATATACCTTTACAAAGACTGAAAGCGGAAGATGGCAGATGCATTTGATTGATGATGCTGCCGTAGATGCATCTTTGGAAGATATAGCAAATTGGATGATGAGCGGCACACCCAATAGAAATATTGAGACACGCTACCTAAATTATCTTCATACTGTTGATCCGGATTTATATAATGTGGCGATGCGAATAGGTTCCGAGGTTCGTACTTATGGTTTTATGGAGGATTTACATCAGCAGGGAATATTAAGTGATAGTCAAAATCAGTATGATATGAGTCTGCTGGGTATGTTATTCGGTAAAGATGCGGATAGTATGCGTATGTTATTGCATGGGTGTAAGGAGTCTGGCAATTTTTTGGAGTTATTGGATTTGTATAGCCCGGATGGAGCAAAATCGTTGGATAAGCTTCGGGAACAGCAATATAAGCACGGTGGAATTGTTTAATATAGCGAGTTTTATGACAGGATATGGCTAATGCTGTATCCTGTTACATTTTTTATATTAACATTTTTGAATATTTTGTCGATATACAAAATGATAGAGTATAGGTAAACGGATTTACCACACAGAATACAAGGAGCATTCCTGTTAAGTAACAAATAACCGGTTTGCAAAAAATGAGTGCCACCCATAGAATAATGATTGTTAACTGGCAGGTTAATTAATCATCGTTCAAAGGAGACACCCACAAATGAATTATAAGCAGAATGAAAAAATCAATCAAGTAAAAGAATCAACTTTGGTAGTTGGAATTGATATCGGAAGCACAACACAGTACGCCAGGGCATTTGACTGGAGAGGCATTGAACTCGGAAAAGTCTTTACGTTCAGCAACAGCAGAGAAGGTTTTGAAGCCTTTAAAGCATGGATGCAGCATTTGCAGGACAAGTACAGAAAGTCAGATGTAATCGTAGGTATCGAGCCGACAGGTCATTACTGGTTTGACCTTGGCGCTTATCTTGAGGATGAGGGCATCCTCCTGGTTATGGTTAACCCTTATGCGGTAAAGCAGACCAAGGAACTGGATGACAACAGCCAAAGCAAGAATGACAGGAAGGATCCGAAGGTGATCGCAAAGCTGGTTACCGAGGGCCGGTATTCTGCACCGTATACACCGGATGGTGTGTATGCTGATTTAAGAATTATGGTGGCCAATCGTAAGAGACTCATCAGGGAGATGACCCAGATCAAAAACAGATTTGCCAGATGGTTCGCCATATATTTCCCCGAGTACACAGATGTGTTTGGGGACTATGAAGCACAGAGCAGTATGCTGCTTCTAAAGAAAGTTTGTACTCCGGAAGCAATCGTGGAACTGGGAGCCGAGAAAATCAATCAAATCTGGCGTGATGCAAAGCTTAGGGCTGTAGGAATGAAAAGGGCAACGACCCTGTGTGAGACAGCAAAACGCAGCATCGGCTTAAAGAAAGGCTCTTCGGCTGCCCGGTATGAAATGAAACTGTTGCTCGAGGATTACGAATACAAAAAGGCACAGCTTGACGCCGTTATGGAGGAGATAGAAAAGCTGTGCAGGAAGATACCCGAAAGCGAGCAGATGCTTGCCATCAAAGGTATAGGAGTGATCACGGTAGCCGGATTTCTGGCAGAAGTGGGTGATGTGAGGCGTTTCGAATCACCCAGACAGATACAAAAGCTGGCAGGACTCTCATTACGGGAGAACAGCTCTGGAAAGCACAAAGGACAGACGACCATAAGCAAAAGAGGTCGGAGTAAGCTGCGGGCAGTACTGTTCAATGCAGCAATTCCGCTGATAGCGAAGAATCCGGAGTTTAAGTCATTGCATGAGTATTACACGACAAGAGCGAACAATCCGCTCAAGAAGAAACAATCCGTGATTGCCATCAGCTGTAAGCTGATAAGAGTCTTTTATGCCATCCTAGCAAAAGGAGTGACCTATGATGCACAGAAGTTGATTTCTGACATTCACAGGCAGCCGCAGGTAGCGTAAGAAGACCAACTGTGAGATTCAGGAGACGTCCGCCGTAAGGCGCTGAAAGGAACAGAAGAATTTCATAAACATAGAGAGCCAAGTCAGATTTATTTCCATCAGAGCAGAGACTCAGCGAAGGAGCATCATGACGCCCCTTTATGGATAAGCAGAACGAAGGAATTAAGGACCCTGAAGTAAAGGAGATCCCGTATGACATGGGAGGTTAGGCTGCCGTAAGGAGTTGGGGAAAGAAAGGCCGATCATAACAGAATAAGACGACGTCTTGTTTTGTGTACCCTAAACATCCGTATATCCATGATTCATGGCCAAGGGGAATGACATAGACTTAGAAGCAATCTCTATGAAAAAATGAAAATGTGAGAAAAAGCGAGTTAACAAGAGAAAAACAAAGATTATTATGGGAGGAGATGATTGATAGTGAGAGTACAAGGACATTGTGCAAACATCTTTGTAGGTAGTGAATTGAAACAGCAAAAAGCAGACATTGTAGATGAGACGGATAGAACCATGCAAGATGGTCATTATATAGATCAAGTTGCTTTGGATGTTGATTATGTAAATTATGTTCGAGAAACTGTACCCAAAACTATTTGGTCAAATGATTATTTGCAAGAATTATGGGAAGAAAAGGGTAAATATTTAAAAGCAATTCGTGAAAGCCAAAATGAGTATGGGTTTGATGATATTGTGTCAGGTGCAGCACACGCATACTCTACTATATATCAAAAAATAGTAGATGGATATGGTAATGGAACAAGAAAAGTGTATGTATGTGATAATCCAGGGAATGGAGAAAGGCGTTTACTGTCAATAGATGAAGAGTGGGAAAAGTTAAATAAAGGTTTTGAAGAATTGATAAAATGGGATCAGATGGTTGCTAAAAGCCAAAGGCAAAGTGCAGAGAATAGGAAAAATATTCAGAATAACAAGTTAGATGATCTGCTTCTTGCTCATGATGTAAATCAGGCTTGTGAATATATTCAAGATACCTATTTAGAGTTTCGTTCGTGTTATCTGAAAGAATATGAACAGACAGGAGGAAATGTCGATATATGAATGTTAATTTTTTTCCTTTTAGTAATTCACTTCAAATTCTAGGTCGTAGACAGAGTTTGGCAAATATTATGTGCAATCAGCAAAGTGTTACTCAAAGTAGGAAAAAAGATTTATTTGTTAGAAATACAATGTATGATACAGGAATTTATACAGCTTCAGCAGGAAAAAGAAATAAAATGATTTCAAACAGTATATTATCTGCTATGAATAATGATATTTCTAAGGTACGAAAACAAGGCGATATATACGAATGCGAAGGAACATTTTTTACAGCGGAGCAGATACCTAAAATCAGTGGAACTTCTTTGAATGAAATTAAAGCGGAAGATAATATCATTGACTTTGGGAAGAATAAGTATTTTAAATATGTCTCCCGTGACGGACAGGAGCATTGTTTATACACAGATAATAAGGGGATAGGCGCTATTGTTTCCGAGATTATGCGTGGCGAGCCTTATGATCCGGTGTTGGAAAGGTATGCGAGCTTTTGGAATTATATGATGACAAAAGACCCTGTATATGTTCAGTTGTCTTATTCAGATGAAGAAATAAGAGGATATATGGAAAATGCAGGGATAAAAAATGGCTTTTTCACAGTAAAAATGGGAGATAGGGAAGCAACACAATTTTATTCTGCCACTAAAACAACAAGTCCAATTCAGTCTAAGGAACGATATGATGCAAGATATAAGAATTTGACTTCGGGTGGTATTTTGCTTGACGAATATGAAGCTGGAGATATTTTTAAGATTGGTAATAAGGAATATGTTTTAAGTGAATCTCATACATTGGACATACCATACGGAGAGGATATTTATAATATAGAGTATCCGAGTAATTATAAGTTTGGTAAAAAAGTTGAAGAATAATAAGGGATTCCCTTGAGGTGGACTAGAAAGTGTGGTTCAGCTCAAGGGAATTTTATATATTCTTATATAAGTAAGAGCATTATACATTAATAGAGTTTTTATTGCGGAAGTTTTCACTTATTTCGTGACATGGACTAAAACAAGTCCCTTTTCACCATGCGTATTGCATAAAATAATGCAAAAAGAACCAAAATGGGTTCATGGGCATGGTGAAAATGGATGGAACAGAAAATAAAGCAAGATGAGATATTTATTGGTAAGAATATCCGGCGTATAAGGAAAGAAAAAGGAATCAGGCAGACGGAAATGGTTGCATTGTTGCAGTTGGAGAATGTAATGATTACAAGAGAAGCTCTGGTAAAGATAGAACGTGGAATCCAGCATATTCAGGCAACGCAGCTCCGGGCAATAAAAAATGTATTAGAGACTACTTATGATGAGTTATTAAAATTGAGAATGAAAAAGACAGTCAAGTTTCATATAATGTGGAATTGACTGTCTTTTTATGTAGAAATTAGGATAATCAAATTAGCTCTTGTGCTGATAATTTAAAATATCTTTGAGCAAGGCAGGAGTTATTCTTTTTTTATCCGCTTCAGTTAAATTTGAAAACTGAGACAAGGTAGTAAGTTTATTCTTTTTAAAAAGAGTAATAGATTTTGGCTCAGACGTAATTTCAAATAGAAATTTGTCATGCCAGCTTTTAGGTGTGTTCCCATGCTTTCTTAATATACGGTATGTTTTCATGGTAAGGAGGTAGTCCTTATTACATATACAATAGAGGTCATATACGGTTTTGTCGTTAAAGTCATTGATGTGGTGGATATTGTTCCTAAAGAGATAAATATATAATTTAGAAGGAAAATTAAATTGTTGGAGACTTTCCTTTACAATGGAAAGAGAATTTATTTTTACGTGATATTTTTGGCACAGAGCGTCAAGTTCAATTAATGTAGTACTTCCGAGATTGCGGAACTGCATGATTTCCTCCCGTGCATAATGTGTTAGCTGGGAGATATACAGTATGTTATTACGATCAAGAATATTATAAAGGCGTTTAGACATAGGAATGCTGCTAATAGGAATTTCATTTTCAGGAGGAAATATGTAACCGTATGTGTTTAGCTCTTTCATAATGGGATTGAGAGAACAATTACGAGGAAGAACATTTGCTAAAGAGATATAATTATATTCCTTAAGTTCGGAAACAGTAGTAATTCCGGCATATGCTAATGCAAATTTGGTAATAGAAGAAAGATTAAGCTGCTCAATTTGGGTATCCATTGTTTTGACTCCTTTATCTGTATAAATAAAACTATTAGCATTATATCATTGATTTTGGATAAAAGGAAGAATGTGGACTAAAATTAGTCCTTGTATTATTGTATCTATATAGAAAAATGTTGCTTTTGGTCATTTTCTGCAAATATAGGTCGATTTCTGCATTTTGTTTGATTGTCTGGATGAGAAATAGTAATATATGGCTGTAAAATGGTCTTATATTATTCTAATTGAATGAGGGAAAATAAGCTATGTTTATATGGAAGTAAATAAAGTTTTTGTTGGAAGGTGCCGAAATATAAAAATATGTACAAATTTAACAAAAACACAACCAACCAAACGAGAAAATATGTAAAATTTAGAGGGGGGGGTAAACGTATGTTTAGAATTGCTATATGCGATGATGAAAAGATATTTAGAGCTGACTTAAAAGAAATACTGACACGTTATATGACTGACAGAGGAATAATGCTTGAAATTGATACTTTTAGCTCAGGAAAGGAATTTGCTGAACTGGGAATTGAAATGGTAAAATATAAGATTGTTTTTCTGGATATCAACATGGATGAACTGGATGGAATTATGACAGCAAAAAAGATCAGGGAAAACAGCAAGGATATGTTTATCGTTTTTGTTACAGCCTTTGTAAACTATACGATAGAAGGATATAAGGTAGATGCAGTACGATATATTTTAAAGGACAATAAAAATCTGGTTGCCAGTGTTTATGAGTGCATGGATGCAATTCATGAAAAAATGGATTATAAGGTTACTTGGGCTGAATTTGATTTCTGCGAAGGTACAAGGAAAGTTTCATTGAATCGTATATTGTATATTGAGAGTAAATTACATAAATTGGAGTTTCATGTAATGGAGGATTGTCTGCAAAAATATACATTACAAACAATAAGGAAGTATGGGGGGTCTTATGTGATTCAAAACGATGAACGAGAGTTTTATTTTTCCATTATGATTCCGTTAGTGAAAAGTGATTTGTGAGAGCAAATCACTTTTTTGTCGTTTTCTGCAAAATAAGTACACTTTCTGCAATAGACCTTGTTAAGAAATTGTGTATTGTTATACTTACAGCAGAAGGAGCATTCCTGTTAAGTAACAAATAACCGGTTTGCAAAAAATGAGTGCCACC
>ENA-OYYE01000581-OYYE01000581.1-human-gut-metagenome-genome-assembly--contig:-NODE-581-length-18433-cov-9.718903_pt1 | contig 18433 bp, 15 predicted proteins | sample MGYA00243244_ERZ653437 | MGnify/ENA primary metagenome ERZ653437 (study PRJEB26926, sample SAMN06165130) | human gut metagenome | biome: ENVO:00009003; feature: ENVO:2100002; material: ENVO:00002003...
CTACACTTCTAGCTTCGTCGGCAGCGTCAGATGTGTATAAGAGACAGGTATTAAGGATATACATATTGTTCGTGATCGGATTTATGTTTGGGATGCGATGTCTCGTATTGTATGTTATAACATGCATGGGAAAATGTTGTTCCAAATTGATGCAAAGGGGCAAGCACCTGGAGAATATGTTGCTATAAACGCTTTTACAGTAAATGAAAACCTGCGGGAATTAGTAATATATGATAATGCGCGTTTATCGTTATTATTTTATTCTTCTGAAAATGGAAGGTTTTTAAGGAGTAAGAAGTTGGAGAAACCCAGGATTACGGAAATGGCTTGTTGGCAGGGATGTTTCTTTTATAATAATCGTTTTCATCGTAATTACCAGGAAGATCATTCTCTGCATTATTCTTTGTTATGTTCCAGGGATGGTTTTAATATGGACCGGCGATACTTTGCGCATGATGAGGCAGAGGAGGAATATGTATTTTCACCTTCCCGACATACTTTTCATGACAATTACTCTAAATTGTACTATTGCCGCAATTTCGATAATATTGTGTACCAGCTCCATGAGGATAGTGTAATCCCTCGTTTTCAAATAGAATTACCCAATCCTTTGCCCTTGTCGGCTATAGAGCAAAAACAGCAAGAAATAGAACTGATAAAATCCGGTTATTCTTTGGGTCTGACAGATATATATGAATCTAATGATTTGTTGTCTTTCCGTTTTATTAAAGGAGGATTTTTTATGTCTTGCTTATATGATTTAAAAAACGATAGAGAGATATGTTGCTCCAAAAGCATTCAGTATCAATCTCCTTCATTTTTTGATGTCGTTAATGGTGTCTATAAAGATTTCTTCTATAGTGTATTGTCTCCGGATTATATAGCTTATACATTGTCGAAGTCAAAAGGAAAATATCCGGATATATTTGACGACTTTGATGAGCAGAATGATAATCCGTATATAAGTTTTTATAAGGTGATGTTGTGATGAAAAATATTGTTCTGCTTTCCTTTCTTTTTGTTTTCGGAGGATGTTATTCTTCGTCAGATAAATATGTGCCCGACAATTCTGTAGAGGAGATCCGGATAGATCCGGAAAAAATAGAGGAGTATCTGGATTTATCTGAAGTGCTGGATGATACGATAGAAATCGTATCTTTAGAGAGCAACGAGAATTGCCTGATATCAGCAATTAATCAAATAGAACTCTATAAAGACAAGATATATGTAGCGGATAATGCCAATGCAAAAATATTTGTGTTTACCACAACGGGACATTTCTTAAATAGCATTGGCAGGCAAGGTATGGGGCCTGGCGAATACTCATATATGGGGAATTTTATTTTTAAGGGTGATTCTGTCGTAATTCAGGACTTGTATCGCAATAAATATATTGTATATGATTTGTATGGCAATCCGTATCGTGAGATTCCCTACGATGTGTATCATCGGGAGATGGTATCATTTGGCAATACGGGTTATTTGATTTGTAATTATGAAGGGAGTGGCCTTGGAAATTATAATCTTTTTAAATTTGACCTTACCACTTCTAAGATAGTAGCACCGGAAATTCCTTTTGATAGAAAACAGATGGATAAATCCGGGTATGGGCTCAGAAGATATGCAAGTAAATGTGGAGATGAGGCTACACTCATTTATCCCTTAAATGATACAATCTATACTGTGAAAGAGGACTCTGTGTATCCTTCTTATGTGGTACATTTCACCTCAAGGAATCTTCCTGAAGATTTAGATGTCGATAAGGATATGCTTTTTCGGTTTGTGCGCAAAAATAGATATTTGAAAGGCTTTGAGTATTTGCAGAACTCTCAGGATTATCTGTTAGGTTACTATTCGGATGATTCTTTCAAATATTTTATATATGATAAAAAGAGTGCTACTATTCGAGTGGGGAAATGGTTTAAAATAGGTTTGTTCGGCAATATGATATTTCATTATTTCTATACGACAGCTAATGGTGAGCTTTATCTTTTGCAGGATGCGGAGATTTTTTCTTTTAATTGGAAGTCCCTGAGAGCTAATTGTACAAATAGTTATTACCGTGAGAAAATAGATTCAATTGTAAAAAGAATAGGGGACGATTCTAATCCCATTTTGTTCAAGTGCAAATTCAGAAGTTACTGACAGCATATAAAAGTGGCGGAAAATGCCGGAAGCGTGTAACCTTTTTCAAAATAGCGCCCGAATAATAAGGGCTAAGCCTTGATAAATCGCATAGAAAACGTATATTTGTGCAACATATCGTAAATGAAGAAAGGTTATGATAACAAATCAATTGCTGCATCCTGCCAGTATCGTAGTAGTAGGCGCGTCAAACAACGTTCACAAACCGGGAGGCGCTATCCTGAGAAATTTGATTAACGGCGGATATGCCGGGGAGTTACGTGCTGTAAATCCGAAAGAAGCGGAAGTGCAGGGCGTGAAGGCATACGCTGATGTGAAGGATATTCCCGATACGGAGCTGGCAATACTGGCTATTCCCGCCGCCATGTGTCCGGAGGCAGTGGAGGTGCTGGCTGCTGAAAAGCAGGTGCGGGCTTTCATTATTCTTTCGGCGGGTTTTGGAGAAGAAACCCGCGAAGGAGCCTTGCTGGAAGACCGTATACTGGAGACGGTGAATAAATACGGTGCATCGTTGATAGGCCCCAACTGCATCGGGCTGATGAATACCTGGCATCACAGCGTGTTCAGCCAACCTATTCCTAACCTGCATCCGCAAGGTGTCGACCTGATTTCCAGTTCCGGCGCAACGGCGGTGTTTATCCTCGAAAGCGCGGTGACCAAAGGATTGCAGTTCAATTCCGTCTGGTCGGTGGGCAATGCCAAGCAGATAGGAGTGGAGGATGTGCTGCAATATATGGACGAACATTTCGACCCGGAGAGGGATTCCAAGATAAAACTGCTCTATATAGAAAGCATCGGCGACCCGGACAGGTTGCTGTTCCATGCTTCTTCGCTGATAAAGAAGGGTTGCAAGATTGCCGCTATCAAGTCCGGAAGCAGCGAGAGCGGAAGCCGGGCGGCGTCTTCGCATACCGGTGCGATTGCCAGTTCCGACTCTGCCGTCGAGGCTTTGTTCCGTAAGGCGGGTATCGTGCGCTGCTATTCGCGTGAGGAACTGACGACGGTGGGGTGTATCTTTACCTTGCCGGAGCTGAAAGGGAAGAACTTCGCCATCATCACCCATGCGGGAGGACCGGGAGTGATGCTGACCGACGCCTTGAGCAAGGGTGGACTGAACGTTCCCAAACTGGAAGGTCCGCTTGCCGAGGAGCTGAAAAGCAAGCTTTTCCCCGGCGCTGCTGTGGGAAATCCGATAGATATCCTGGCTACAGGCACTCCGGAACATCTGCGTCTTTGCTTGGAATATTGCGAAGAGAAGTTTGACGAGGTGGATGCCGTGATGGCCATCTTCGGCACGCCCGGACTGGTCACCATGTTCGAAATGTATGATGTGCTGCACGAGAAGATGCAGACCTGCAAGAAGCCTATCTTCCCGATTCTGCCCTCCATCAATACCGCCGGAGCGGAGGTGTCCGCTTTCCTTGCCAAAGGGCATGTGAACTTTGCCGATGAAGTGACGCTGGGCACGGCACTGTCGCGCATCGTGAATGCGTCCCGTCCTGCCAATAATGAGATTGAACTTTTCGGAGTGGATGTTCCCCACATACGGCGGATTATCGATTCCATTCCCGAAGACGGCTATATCGAACCGCATCATGTGCAGGCATTGCTTCGTTCGGCAGGTATTCCGGTAGTGGAGGAGTTTGTTTCGGCCAATAAGGACGAGGTGCTTGCTTTTGCCCGTCGCGCAGGATTTCCGGTAGTGGCGAAGGTGGTAGGGCCTGTGCACAAGTCTGATGTGGGCGGTGTGGTGTTGAACATCAAGAGCGATCAGCACTTGGCGTTGGAGTTTGACCGCATGATGCAGATTCCCGAAGTGACGGGCATCATGGTGCAGCCCATGCTGAAGGGAACGGAACTGTTTATCGGCGCCCAATATGAGGAGAAGTTCGGCCATGTGGTGCTCTGTGGTCTGGGCGGTATCTTTGTCGAGGTGTTGAAAGACGTTTCGTCCGGTCTGGCTCCGTTGTCTTACGAGGAGGCGTACTCCATGATATATTCCCTGCGTGCTTACAAAATAATCAAGGGTACGCGCGGGCAGAAAGGGGTGAACGAAGACAAGTTTGCCGAAATCATCGTCCGCCTGTCCACCTTGTTGCGCTTTGCCACGGAGATTAAGGAGATGGATATCAATCCGCTGCTGGCTACGGAGAAGCATGTGATTGCGGTGGATGCGCGTATCCGGATAGAGAAGTGATAGATGAGAGAAAATGGCTGGTGTTTTGCGCACAAAACGATTTTTAGGTAAATTTGTTTTGTCTGTAATACAAATAATGCCTATATTTGTTTTGCATATAAAACAAATAGGGTATGGATACATTGATTAATCGCTATAAACGATTGTTGGCAGTCACTTCTACAGCATACGTCAGGAATTTGATGAATACGATTCATTGGGATGCGCGACTGATTGCCATTCGAGGTGCGCGAGGTGTAGGAAAGACTACCTTAATGCTTCAATATTTAAAGTTGCATTATACCGATGATGCGAAAAGTGCACTGTATGTAAGTCTGGATAGTGCTTATTTCTCACGCCATACATTGGCAGAATTGGCTGAACAGTTTTATTTGCGGGGTGGCAAGCACCTCTTTTTGGATGAAGTTCATAAATATCCTAATTGGAGCAGTGAGGTGAAGAATATTTATGACGAATATCCGGATTTGCAAGTGGTGTTCAGTGGCTCATCCTTGCTGCGCATACTGAATGCAGAGGCTGATTTGTCCCGCCGTTGTATCTCTTATGATATGCAGGGGCTGTCTTATCGTGAATATCTTCAACTCTATCGACAGATAGATGTTCGTCCCTATAGCTTGGAAGAAGTGCTTTTCAATCCCGACGAAATATGTACGGATGTAAATGGAAAATGCCGTCCTTTGGCTTACTTTGATGATTATTTGAGAGGAGGATACTATCCTTTTTTTATGGAAAAGGGAGGCGATTACTATACAAGATTGGAGAATGTGGTGAATATGATTTTGGAAATAGAATTGCCGCAACAGTGTGGAGTGGATATAGGTAATGTCAGGAAATTAAAGAGCCTGTTGACAATCTTGGCCTCGGAAGTGCTGTTTATGGTGGATATTACCAAACTGTCTGCCATGGCGGAGATCTCGCGTACTACTCTCCTTACTTATTTGCAATATCTGGATAGAGCCAAATTACTTCACTTGCTTTATTCGGATTTGGAATCGTTGAAAAGACTGCAAAAACCAGATAAGATATATCTGGAAAATCCGAATTTATTGTATGCCCTGTCATTGCAGGGGGTGAATAAGGGTACTGTCAGAGAGGTGTTTATGACTAACCAATTGGCGTATGCTCATCGTTTGGAATATTGTACTCGCAATGCCGATTATACGGTAGACGGGAAGTACACGATAGAAGTGGGCGGAAAGAGTAAGGACGGCAAACAAATCGCTCAACAGGAAAACGCTTTCATTGCTGCCGATGAAGTGGAATATGCGGCAGGAAATAAAATTCCTTTATGGGCATTCGGCTTTTTATATTGACTTTTTTTATGTTCCCATATCTCCGGAGAGAAGGAAGATAATCGTTTTATTCGTTGGAAGGGAGATAATCCGATAGAGGATTATCCCGCCCAATCCTCCCTATCCAGACTCCTGTATCCGATAGCTTCCGCCAAATGGCCCGGCAGTATCGTTTCGCATCCTTCGAGGTCGGCGATGGTACGGGACACTTTCAGTATGCGGTCGTAGGCGCGGGCTGAAAGGTTGAGGCGGTTCATGGCATTCTTTAGTAATTCGAGGCCTTTCTCGTCGGGGCGGGCGTAGCGGGTGAGGAGCTTGCTGTTCATTTGCGCGTTGCAGTAGACGCCGGGAATATCCGCATACCTTTCGGCCTGGACTTGACGGGCACGCACGACACGTTCGCGGATGCTGGCGCTGGATTCGGCGGGTCGGGCGTCGGACATCTTCTCGAAAGGAACCGGGATGACTTCAATCTGAAGGTCGATGCGGTCGAGCAGGGGACCTGAGATGCGGTTCAGATACTTCTGTACTTGTCCCGGACTGCAAACACATGCTTTGGTAGGATGGTTGTAGTATCCGCAGGGACAAGGATTCATGGAAGCTACGAGCGTAAAACTGGCGGGATATTCCACTTTGCATTTCACGCGGGAGATGGTAATCTTCCGGTCTTCCAGAGGTTGGCGAAGCACTTCGAGGACGTTGCGGTTGAACTCCGGCAGTTCGTCCAGGAATAAGACGCCGTTATGGGCAAGGCTGATTTCGCCGGGTTGCGGGAAACTGCCGCCACCGGTCATGGCGATGGTGGATATGGTGTGATGCGGGTCGCGGAACGGACGGTTGGAGATTAAACCGCCATCCTGTCCCAGTGTGCCGGCAACGGAATGTATCTTGGTCGTTTCCAGGCTTTCGCCCAGCGATAAGGGCGGCAGTATGGAGGGAAGCCGCTTTGCCAACATGGACTTTCCGCTACCCGGTGCGCCTACCAGAAGAATGTTGTGTCCGCCCGCTGCGGCCACTTCCAGCGCCCGTTTCACGTTCTCCTGTCCTTTTACATCGGCAAAGTCCAGGTCGAAACAGCTTTGCCGGGCGAAGAACTCTTCGCGGGTGTTGACCTGCACCGGGGTTAATTCCCGTGTCCCGTTGAAGAACTCGATGACTTCTTTCAGGTTCTCCGCTCCATAAACGTCCAGGTTGTTGACTACCGCTGCTTCGCGTGCATTCTGCTTTGGAATGATGATTCCCTTAAAGCCCAATTCCCTTGCTTTGACGGCAATGGGCAGTGCGCCCTTGACAGGCTGAAGATTGCCGTCCAATCCCAATTCGCCCATCAGGAGATAGTCTTCGAACTTATCGGCGCGGATGACTTCGCTGGCGCCCAGTATGCCGATGGCTAAAGGCAGGTCGTAGGCGGAACCTTCCTTGCGGATATCCGCAGGTGCCATGTTGATAACAAGGTTGGTGGTGGGCATCCGGTAGCCGTTCACTTGCAGGGCGGAGATGATGCGGCGATGGCTTTCTTTTACTGCCGAGTCGGGCAACCCGACGAGAAAGAACATACAGCCTCTGGAGCTGTTGACTTCAATGGTGATGAGGGTTGCGTCAATACCTTGAACAGCCGCTCCAAAAACTTTTATGAGCACTTAATTAATGGTTTATTTAAGTTTCGCATATCTGCGATATGCTTCAGTTTTTTGAGTTGCTGAGTTCTTAAGTTCCGGCTGTATGCGGCAGCGGGTAAAAACAAGCTTAGTATGATAACTTATGAACTTAAAAACTCATGAACTACAGCAAGTTGAAAACTTGCGAAACTTAAGTGATTTATATTGGTAATCGGCAGCGTTAGCGCTTGCCTGTTTTCTTTTTTGCCTTCTCTTTCTTTTCCCTTTCCTTCTTCTCTTTCTCTTTTTCCTCTATCTCTTTCAGTTTCTTTTCAATAGCCTCTCCGCTCAGGTTCTTTCCCTCGATTCTTCCCGAGGGGCTCAGCAGTACGTTGGCGGGCAGGCTCAGGATGGAGAATTGCTTTACTATCTCCGTGTTCCAACCGGTGAAGTCACAGACTTGCTCCCATTTCAGGGTATCCGCCTTGATGGCTTCCTGCCACTTCTCCTTATCTATATCCAGCGAAACTCCCAGCAGGGTGAACTTCTTATTTTTCTGCTCTTTCTTATAGATACGTTTGTAGATGGCATTGCTATCCCGGCTCACCGTGTCCCATGAAGCCCAGAAGTGTATCAACAGGTATTGGTCTTTGAAATCCGAACGGGCTTTCTGCTTCCCTTCCGCATTGGGCACATGGAAGTAGGGAGCCGTCTTTCCTATGGCAATCTTTTCATCTTCTTGGATGAGGTCCAGCAGCGCGTCTATCGCGGGACGGTCTTTCAGTTCTCCCGTCATGTTCTCGGTCAGGGTTTTGATGTGGCCATAATCGGGACGGGCCACCTGCACGAAGTACTTATCCAGCAGGTACAGGCTTGCCAAAGAAGCAGGGTGGGAGGTGATGAACTCTTCCGCTTTTTCGCGGAACACCTCGTCGGAAGGCGTCCCCATTCCTTTCAGGGCTTGCATGAAGGCGGTCAGCTCCTCGTTGTAGGTATTTCCCTTTATCTCCAGATAGCCGGGTTCGGCAGCAGAGCCTTTGATGTGTATTTTGTTCCCCTTGTCCATGAACAGCGGGTAGCGCGTACCGTCGCCGAACAGCATCCACGCGGCTACCAGGGTGTCCGGTGAGAGAGTGGCCGAGAACTTGTCTTCCGTTACGTACACGGTATCCATGCGGTCGTACATCTTGTCCGCGCCATAAATATAAATCGTATCGTTTCCCAATCCTTCGATTTCTCCTTTCAGGTCGACAGTCTTGGCGTTCTTGCCGCCGCAAGCGGAAAGGACGATGAGCAGGAACAGTGCAAGATTAATATTCTTCATACGAGTTTACTACTGATACATTATATATGACAGGCTGCGTTGGGCAATGCATTGTGCCCGCCTTGCAGCATCTTTGCTGCGAAAGTACGTCTTTTTGATGTGAATAAAAAAAAATGCCCGACATATTTCATGCCGGGCACTCCTTTTCATCTTTTAAACCGATTATGTTATTTGATGATATTCATAAAGTCAGCGTTCGTGAAGTATTTGGAGAATTCCAAATCAGAAGCAGCTTTCTTAGACAGTGAAGAATCCTTGGCAACAGCCTTCTTCAGGTTATCCATAACCATAGAAGAGTTGTTGGTTCTTGCACCTACAACAGCCATCAGGTAGTCAGTGTAAGCATTCGGTTTTTCAACGCTTGACAGTGTGCTCTTAGCCTTGTTGTAGTCCTTGGCCAGAATCTGTGCCAGAGCGGCGCTGTTAGTCTTCGTATCGCCGAAAGCGTTTACAGCTCTGTCATACTGACCTTGAGCTACGTACAGGTTACCCAACGCTTCGTTCAGTTCCTTCGTACCGGAAGCCTTAGCCAGGTAAGATTCAGCGGCAGCCTTGTCACCCTTCTTCAGAGCAATCAGACCCATGTTCATGTTAGCTTCGGGAGAGTTCTTGATAGAAAGAGATTTCTTCAAGTAGCTTTCAGCCTTGTCATAGTTACCTGCCTGATAAGCCAACTTACCGAGGTTGTTATAAGCGCGGTAGTCGTTCGGGTAGATTTGAGTAGCTTTGATGAAGATAGCTTCCTGCTTAGCGGGGTCGTTAGTCAGCGTAGTAGCATACAGCAACTCTTCGATGTTCAGTTGCTTAGCGTCGCTGTTTGCCAAAGAAGCGATTTCTTCGTCAGACTTACCGATAACGTCGTAGTTCAATGTCAGACGAGAACGACGCAGTTGCGGAAGGATTTCGTCAGCCAAAGTCTTGTATACAGAAGAGATGTTCTTGATTTCCTGTTCTCTTTGTTCAGGATCGGCATACATAGACAGTACGCGGAGAATCAGCTCTTTGTCCTGGATATTGGACTTGCTTACCAGTTCCTGGAAGCCTTCCCAGTCCTGTGCAGTATATTTAGTATCTACATTAGCCTCGATTTTGTCCTTCTTCAGGTTCTTGTTGATAACCTTGGCAGTGTTGTCCTGACGGTTTTCAGCCAGACCTGTATTCAGCTTAACACCACCATCGGGAGATGCATAAGCAGAGATTTCGATATTGCTGATCTTCTTGTTGGCAGCTTCGTTCACGTTCTTCACTTCTTCGTTGAATGCCTTGGCAGTCTTCAGTTCGCTTGCACGTACGTTAGCCTGTTGGATCAAGAACATGATGTTAGCGTCATGCTTTTCTTTGATGATGCGTTGGAAAGCGTCGTCACCGTTAGCCGGGTTGGCGGTTCCCAGAGTCTGACCGATTAATTCGGAAGTAGAAATCACACCGTCAGCTACTTTCACTGCCGGAATCTTCACTTCTTTGTTACCGATTTTAGCTTTGAATTCCAGGTACAGTTCAGACTTAGCCATCTCAGGAACGTAGTCGAAAGAAGTCTTCATCGTGTAGCTACCACCAGCTTTGTAGGAGATAGTCTGGTCGTTGCCTTCCACTTTCTCACCTTGGAATACAGCGGGTTGACCTTTGGCTTCGCCACCTTCCCATCTCAGAACCGGAGTTACTTCAACGACAGCTTTCTTCTTGAAGTACTTTTCAGGGAACTTGCCGTTAATGGTAGCGGGAACTTTACCACCTACGGCTTCCAATACTTGGGGAGTCACTGTGAAATAGTCAGAAGACAGTTCACCCATTTTGCTGCTGCATGATGTCAAAACAGCAACAAGTGCCACTAACAAAGGCAGATACAATTTTTTAGTCATTTTAGATATAAATTAATTGTTTGTAATTGAAATTTGTCCATTCGCATTTGTCGCTACGCTCCTATAGATATAGCCTCGCAAAGATATTAATTCTCTCGTCAATTTGTTAATTAAACCGATACATTTATTATAATTTAATAAAAGTCATGCTCTTTTCGATATTTTATATTGCGCGGATGGTGCTCTATGATTTCACTTCGCAGCATGTTCCGGTCGATGTGTGTATAAATTTCCGTAGTGGCGATGGACTCGTGTCCCAGCATACACTGGATGGCCCTCAGATTGGCTCCGCCTTCCAGCAGGTGGGTGGCGAAGGAGTGGCGGAAGGTATGCGGACTGATTCGTTTGGAGATTCCGGCGGCTTTAGCCAGTTCTTTGATGACGTGGAAGACCATGATGCGTGACAGGCTGTCGCCCCAACGGGCCAGGAACACGAAGTCTTCGAATCCCTTCTTCAGCCTCCAGTGGCGGCGGTCTTCAAACCAGTTCGTGATCTCCTTCACCGCGCGGGGCGAGATGGGGACCAGGCGTTGCTTGCTTCCCTTGCCCTCCACCTTGATGAATCCTTCGGCGAAGTAGAGGTCGGATATCTTCAGGTTACAGAGTTCCGAGACGCGCAGCCCGCAACTGTACAGCGTCTCCAGGATGGCGCGGTTGCGCTGTCCCTCGTTCCGGCTCAGGTCGATGGCGCCGATAATGAGGTCTATCTCTTCCACGGTCAGCACTTCCGGTAGCTTGAAGCCAATTTTGGGGCCTTCCAGCAGTTCGCTGGGGTCGGCTTCCAGGATATCGTCGATGATAAGGAAGTGGAAGAAGGACTTGACGCCCGAGATGATTCTCGCCTGCGAGCGGGGATGGATGCCGATGTCGTGCAGTCCGGCGGCAAAGCGTTGCAGGTCGTCCAGTGTCACCCGCAGCATTTCAATCCCTTCGCCCTCCAGAAAGTGCAGCAACTTCTGCAAGTCGCCCATATAGGCTTCCACGGTGTTGGGCGAGAGTGACTTTTCCAGCTTCAGGTATTGTCGGTACTTCCTGATTATCAAGGCCTGTTTCTCCTTATTCGCTGTTTTTTCTTCTACTTTCATTTCTTTTTTTTACCTTTGCTGCCCGAAAGAGGCTTGCGCACAGATTGCAATGCGCCTTAATTTCGTACAAAGGTATAAAAAATTGTGTTATGAGGATACAAATTATCAACGGTCCCAACATAAATCTGCTGGGTAAACGTGAACCTTCCATTTATGGCAGTGTTACTTTTGAAGACTGCCTGGCCGAACTCCGGACAAGATATACGGACGTACAGATAGACTATTTCCAGTCCAACATCGAGGGAGAGCTGATAGACAAGATACAGCAGACGGGCTTCGAGGCGGACGGCATCATCCTGAACGCCGGCGCCTATACCCACACCTCCATTGCTTTGCAGGACGCCATACGTTCGGTCACCGCTCCGGTGGTCGAGGTGCACATCTCCAATGTACACAGCCGGGAGCCGTTCCGCCATGTGTCGATGATAGCCTGCGCCTGCATGGGCGTGATTTGCGGATTCGGACTGAACTCCTACCGCCTGGCGCTGGAAGCGCTGCTGGACAATAAGAATAGAGTATAAATAATAATAGGTATTAGATTATGTTATTGAAACAAACGAAAATCGTTGCAACCATCTCCGACCAGCGTTGCGACGTCGATTTTATAAAAGAGTTATTCCAAGCCGGGCTGAATGTGGTCCGCATGAATACGGCGCATTTAGGACGTGAGGGAGCTGAGAAGCTGATTGCCAACGTGCGTGCGGTGTCCAACCGTATCGCCATTCTGATGGATACCAAAGGTCCCGAAGTGCGCACCACCGTCCTGGCCGAGCCGATACCCTTTAAGGCCGGCGACCGCGTGAAAGTGGTAGGCGACCCCGAACGGCAAACCACCCGCGAGTGCATCTCCGTGTCTTATCCCCATTTCGTACGTGACCTGGATGTGGACGGTCATATCCTTATCGACGACGGCGACCTGGAACTGGTTGTTGTGGAGAAGAACCCCGATTACCTGCTTTGCGAGGTGCAGAACGAAGCCACACTGGGCAGCCGCAAGAGCGTCAACGTGCCGGGAGTACGCATCAGTCTTCCTTCCTTGACCGAAAAAGACCGTACCAACATTCTTTATGCCATCGAGAAGGACATCGACTTCATTGCCCACTCTTTTGTGCGCAACAGACAGGACATCCTTGACATCAAGTCCATTCTGGACGAGCATGGAAGCGACATCCGCATCATTGCCAAGATAGAGAACCAGGAGGGTGTGGACAACATCGACGAAATCCTTGAGGTGGCCGACGGCGTAATGATTGCCCGCGGCGACCTGGGCATCGAAGTGCCGCAAGAGCGCATCCCCGGCATCCAGCGCATGTTGATACGCAAGTGCATCCTTGCCAAGAAGCCCGTCATCGTAGCCACTCAGATGCTGCACACCATGATATCCAATCCGCGCCCCACCCGTGCGGAAGTAACGGACATTGCCAACGCCATCTACTACCGCACCGACGCCTTGATGCTGAGCGGCGAGACGGCCTACGGAAAATACCCCGTAGAGGCAGTGAAGACCATGACCAAAGTTGCCGCCCAGGCCGAAAAAGACAAGATGGCGGACAACGACATCCGCATCCCGCTGGATGAAAACAGCAACGACGTCACCGCCTTCCTTGCCAAGCAGGCCGTGAAAGCCACTACCAAACTGAAAATCCGTGCCATCATCACCGACAGTTACAGCGGACGCACCGCGCGCAACCTTGCCGCTTTCCGTGGCAAGTACCCCGTGCTCGCCATCTGCTACAAGGAGAAGACGATGCGCCACCTGTCACTCTCCTACGGTGTGGAAGCCATCTACATGCCCGAGCTTGCCAACGGTCAGGAGTACTACTTCGCCGCCCTTCGCCGCCTCTTGCACGAAGGTCGCCTGCAACCCACCGACATGGTAGGCTACCTCAGCAGCGGTAAGGCCGGAACGCAGACCTCCTTCCTCGAAATCAACGTAGTGGAAGACGCCCTGAAACATGCCGAAGACAGCGTGTTGCCCAACAGCAACCGTTACCTGTAAGCCATCAGCGTAGGAACCTCATGCCGGAACATCCATGACTCTCGAAGAATACATCCTGCAACACATCGACAGTGAGGGCGAGTACTTGAAAGCCCTCTACCGCGACACGCACCTCAAGCTGCTCTATCCCCGCATGGCGTCCGGTCACTTGCAGGGACGTCTGCTGAAGATGTTTGTACGCATGGTGCGCCCCCGGCAGATACTGGAAATAGGAACATATAGCGGATATTCCGCCCTCTGCATGGCCGAAGGCCTGCCGGAGGGAGGAATGCTGCATACGTTTGAAATCAATGACGAGCAGGAAGACTTTACCCGCCCCTGGCTGGAAAACTCCGCTTATGCGGATAAGATTAAGTTCTACATCGGCGATGCCCTGCAACTGGTTCCGCAGCTCGGCATCACTTTCGACTTCGCCTTTATCGACGGAGACAAGCGCAAGTACATCGACTACTACGAGATGGTGCTGTCTCATCTCTCCGAAGGCGGCTACATCCTTGCCGACAACACCCTGTGGGACGGACATGTGCTCGAAGAACAACCCCACCGCACCGACCTGCAAACCATCGGCATCAAGGCCTTCAACGACCGCGTGGCGCAAGACGACCGCGTGGAGAAAGTCATCCTCCCCCTGCGCGATGGGCTGACCATTATCCGCAAGAAGTGATTCTTCCGTCCTCCGGACCGTTATCCATCTCTCTTTCTTATGCTTTCTTCAACAACCGCTTACTGAGATACCTCACCGGATACCACACCGACAGGAATCCCACGGCAGTAACCGTCACGAACACCCCTATCACATCCGTCATGTGTACGCTGACGGGGTAGGCATCCACCACGAAACTTCCGTTGCCTCCGCCCAGCGATATCAGCCCGAAACGCTGCTGCAAATAGCACAACAGCAACCCCAGTCCGATGCCCGCCACTGCTCCGAAGAAGCTTATCAGCCGCCCTTCGAACAGGAAGATGCGCGCCACCAACCGGTCGTCAGCCCCCAGCTTGCGCAGGGTTTCTACGTCCTCCCGCTTGTCCAGTATCAGCATCGACAGCGACCCGATGACGTTGAAGCAGGCAATCGCCAGGATGAAAGTGAGGAACAGGTAAGAGATGAGTTTCTCGATTTCCATGATGCGGAAGACGTCTTCCTGCTGCTCGTAGCGGTCTTGCACGGCAAAGCCCTCGCCCAGCAGCTCCTGAATCTTTTGTTGCACGGCGCGCGTGTCCGAGCCGGGTTTCAGTTTCAGTTCGATGGCGGACACTTCGGTGTCATAATCGAACAGGCGGCGGGCAAAGCTGAGGGAGGTAAGGATGTAGCGCGCGTCATACTTCTGCTGGTTCACCACGAACACCGCACCCGGCGAAAAGAGGTAGTCGCGGTTGAATGCCGCCGACGGATTGGCTATGTTGACCCGTACGTTCCGCTTGGGCGCATACACCTGGAGAGGGTCAACAAACTGAAGCCCTGTGCCCAGTTCGGACACCAGTTCCACGCCCAGAATGCCGTAGTCCACTACGGAGTCGTTCAGGACGAACCTCCCCGTGCCGTACAGCAGGCTGTCGATGGACGTCAACTGCTCGAAGTTGTCTTCCACCCCCTTGATGACCGCCATCGCCTGACGGTCTTTGTATTGCACCATCGCGCTTTCTTCCAGCGTCTCGGTCCACACGTCGATTTCGGGCAGTTGGCGCACCTGCCGGATGTCCGCTTCCTGCGGGTCGAACACTTTGCCCTGGCGCGTGGTGATTTTCAGTTCCGGGTCGAAGGCTGTGAAGAACCCCGCCACCATGTCCTGAAATCCGTTGAACACGGATAGGGTGCACACCAGCGCCAGCGTGGCAAGCGCCACTCCGCACACCGAGATGCCCGAAATGATGTTGATGGCGTTGTGCTTCTTCTTCGAGAAGAGGTAGCGCCGGGCTATGTAGAACGGGAGGTTCAAGGTTTTCCTATACTGGTTATTGCTTCCGTCTTCCGCTTATTTCAGCAGTTCGTCAATCCGTTCCAGATAGTCCAGCGAGTCGTCCACGAAGAACTTCAGTTCGGGGATGATGCGCAACTGATGGCGCACGCGAGTGCCTAGCTCGAAGCGGATGGACTTCATGTTCGCGTTGATGTTACGGATGATTTCCTCGCTCTTGTCCGAGGGGAAGATGCTGAGGTAGGCGCGTGCCACGCTCATATCGGGACTGATGCGCACGGCGCTCACCGAAATCAGTATGCCGGGCATGGCTTTGGTCTGCAACAGGAAGATGTCGCTCAACTCCTTCTGGAGCAGGCGGGCTATTTTGTTCTGTCTGGTAGTTTCCATATGACTTGTATATTAGAGTTTGAAAAGCAAAGTTACTGAAATATATCGTTCTGCCGTCCATCCGGACGGAAAAAGTTGCATTTATCCTTTCTTCTTCAGTTCCTTTTTCAGGTCCGACACCTGGAAGCTGTATAAATTCATCTGTCTGCACATGCGTTTCATCAGCCCTGTGGCGGCCTTGAAGCAGATGCGCGAGATGCGCACCTTGTCGGCGGTACAGTCTTCTATCCGCTCCACCGGTTCGCTGGTCAGGGCGGGGAAGAAACTGCCCAGTCCCTTGATGTGCACCGTCCGTCCGCTTGCCAGGTAGTCGGCAATGATGTCCGGTAGCTGCACCAGTACCGACTGCGCGTCGCCCGTTTGCAGCGAACTGATTTCCGCCAGCCGTGCCGCCAGTTCGTCGTTGCCGACGGGTTCGTCTTGCAGCACTTTCGCTGCGGCGTAGTATCGCACTACTTCTTTTTCTCCACTCTTGTCCACTTTCTTGCGGACAACGTAATTGATGCTCATTTTGTTCTTTTCCTTTCTAAATAGGGTTAGCGGTAGTTTCGGGTCGGGAAGTTAATTGCCTGTTGCATCCGCACTTAGGGTTCATCTCCTTTCATTCGTACACTTGCCACCCGAAACACCCGGATGTTGTGGGGCGATACATCCGGATGTTTTCCCCCGTAGCATGGGGATGTTTGGGGGTGAAACATCCGGGTGTTTTACCCTTTAAGTATACGCGTCAAAGGTACTGAAAGTATGGGAGAGTACCAATAGATATCTGTATGAATGCGTTCATTAATCCGTCTTTGTCGGTTCATCGGTAAGGATTGCCGGGCATCATCCCTGTCGGTAGATTCGTCGGCGAAAAGCATGTTTTCGTAGATTTTGCTTGTCTGCCTTGCCTATTTGCCTTACATTTGAGAACTGTTAGGAGGGTTGATTCCCCGCATGGGCCGTGCCAAAGACGATTGGCAGTGGCGATAGCAATTATAGAAATAGAGTAGTAATAATGATGTTATAGTTATAATCAACAGAAAAGACTCTCTCTAAATAGCGTTTTTTCATGTATTATTGACGTAGGCTGTTCTTACCCGTGAGGGAGGGGACAGTCTTTTTTTGTGTGTCCGGCGGGAGTAGGGAGGAAAGGAATACTCTGTGCCGAAGGGGGCACAAGGTAGTGTAAGAGGGCGAAGGGGGAGGCTAAACAGATTGAACACAGAGGCACGGAGGCACAGAGTCTTTAATGTATTTAAAATAAAAACTCTGTGCCTCCGTGCTTCTGTGTTCAGTTCTTCCGCCCTTATAGCTTCTGAAAAGCACCGCCATCGTTAAAAGTTCACAAGTTTGTGAACCACAAGTTTGTGAACCTCGCTCTTTTTTCTATATTTGTCCCTCAAATAAGAAAAGTATGAAACGGGTATTTATTTATGGAGTATCTGTTGAAGGTGAGAACTTCACCGACAGAGTACGTGAAACGAAGCGGTTAAAATTGAATTTTGAAAACGGTCTGAATACTGTTCTCATTTCCCCGCGGCGTATGGGAAAAACTTCATTGATAAAGAAAGTGCAGGCAAGCATTACAGACTCCAAAACAAAGGTTATATATATGGATGTATATGATTGCCGCAGTGAATATGACTTTTATAACAAGTTTGCTGCTCTGATTTTGCAGGAAACGGCCAGTAAGATGGAGCAAGCATTAGAAAATGCGAAGCAATTCTTATTAAGGGTATCGCCTAAAATATCCTTTTCTCCTGAGCCTAACTCCGATTTTTCTCTTTCATTAGGAATTACTCCGCAAACTCATACGCCGGAAGAAATCTTAAATCTGCCGGAACAAATCGCGCAAAAGCATCATGTGCACATCGTAGTCTGTATTGATGAGTTTCAACAAGTAGGGGAATTTCCTGATTCTCTTGCTGTACAGAAGCGGCTGCGTTCCGTGTGGCAACACCAGCAGAATGTTTCTTATTGTCTTTTCGGCAGCAAGAAGCATTTAATGGCAAACTTGTTTCAAAACAAGCGTATGCCTTTCTACCAATTTGGAGAAATGATGTTTCTCGACAAGATTCCGACAGAAGACTGGGTAAAGTATATTTCCAAGCAATTTGAAAGCAAAGGGAAACATATTTCACCTGAATTGGCTTCCAAAATATGCGAAGCGGTAGGCAATTATTCTTCTTATGTGCAGCAACTCTCCTGGAATGTATTTGCAGAAACGGAAAAAGAAGCGACCGAACAGATACTGTCTACGGCTATCGATGAACTCTTTGCCCAATGTTCCGCTTTGTTCATGCAGCAAATCGAGGATTTGACTTCTTATCAAATGAATTTCATTCGTGCCGTATGCTCGGGTGTTCGCAAAGGGTTCGGAACCCAAGAAACGGCTTTGCACTACAACTTAGGCACAAAATCGAATCTTAGCCGGATAAAAGCGGCACTGACAGAGAAAGAAATTATCGAAACGATTGACGGGGAGGTGTATCTTACTGACCCTGTATTCGAATTGTGGTTTAAAAAGACTTATTACTCATAGGTTTAATGGGTTAATGTGCTAATATGCCAATGTGCTAATGCGTTAATATGCCAATGTGCTAATGCATTAATGTGCCAATGTGCTAATGTGTCAATGTGTTAATG
>ENA-OYYE01000582-OYYE01000582.1-human-gut-metagenome-genome-assembly--contig:-NODE-582-length-18433-cov-9.220862_pt1 | contig 18433 bp, 17 predicted proteins | sample MGYA00243244_ERZ653437 | MGnify/ENA primary metagenome ERZ653437 (study PRJEB26926, sample SAMN06165130) | human gut metagenome | biome: ENVO:00009003; feature: ENVO:2100002; material: ENVO:00002003...
CTTCGTCGGCAGCGTCAGATGTGTATAAGAGACAGGTTTTATGTTATTATTCCACGTAATCGGGCTGCAAAAATAGAGACTTTTTCCAAAATAACCAAGAGATAACTCATTTTATCTCAAAACTTTTTGTGTTTTTTACCGAATTCCATTACTTTTGCACCCGTAATCTAACGGTAAGCAGCTTAAGTTTTTGAGTTAGGGAGTTTATAAGTTTCCGCTGCAGGCGGATACGGAGTCGGCAGATGATGACAACACGGAGAAGGAGTGTATCAACTTAAAAACTCAGGAACGGCAGCACGTTGAGAACTTACGGAACTTAAATTAAATAACATAATATATAAAGACTATAAGTATGATTAATGCTCAAGACATTAAAATCGGAACTTGCATCCGCATGGACGGCAAGTTGTATTTCTGCATCGACTTCCTGCATGTAAAACCGGGAAAGGGTAACACGTTTATGCGTACCAAACTGAAAGATGTGGTAAACGGATACGTGCTCGAACGCCGCTTCAACATCGGTGAAAAGCTGGAAGACGTACGTGTAGAACGCCGTCCACACCAATACCTCTACAACGATGGCGATAACTACCAGTTCATGAACCAAGAAACTTTCGACCAGATTCCCATCGCTCACGACCTGATTAACGGTGTGGATTTCTTGCTGGAAGGCATGATTGTAGACGTAGTTTCCGATGCTTCTACCGAAACCGTTCTGTATGCCGACGTGCCTATAAAGGTTCAGATGAAGATTACTTATACGGAACCGGGGCTGAAAGGCGATACTGCTACCAACACCCTGAAACCCGCTACCGTGGAATCGGGCGCTACCGTACGTGTACCGCTGTTCATCAACGAAGGCGAAACGATTGAAATCGACACACGCGACGGTTCTTACGTAAGCCGCGTGAAAGCATAAATAAAAGAACAACCAGTTAATCGTGCTTGCCGGATGACGGACCTTGTGTTCGCGTCCGGCAAGTTTTTTCCATACAAACAGCCAACCTATGCGATACTCCGTAATCATACCCGTATACAACCGTCCCGACGAAGTGGACGAGCTGCTGGAAAGCCTGACAAAACAAAGTTTCAAGGATTTTGAGGTAATCGTTGTAGAAGACGGTTCTTCCATCCCCTGCAAGGAAGTGGCGGAGAAATACACGGACCGACTGGACGTGAAATACTACGAGAAGCCGAACTCCGGCCCCGGACAGTCCCGGAACTTCGGCGCCGAACGTAGCCGGGGGGAATACCTTATTATATTAGACTCCGACTGCATCTTGCCCGAAAACTACTTCTCGGCGGTAGAGAAAGAGTTGCAAAGCCAGCCCGCCGACGCTTTCGGCGGACCGGACAGGGCGCACGAATCGTTTACGAATATCCAGAAGGCAATCAACTACTCCATGACTTCCTTCTTCACCACCGGCGGCATCCGCGGAGGGAAAAAGAAGATGGACAAGTTCTATCCCCGCAGTTTCAATATGGGGGTAAGGCGCGAAGTGTACAAAGCATTGGGCGGTTTCTCCCGGATGCGCTTCGGCGAAGATATCGACTTCAGCATCCGCATCTTCAAGGGAGGGTATGCGTGCAGGCTGTTTCCCGACGCATGGGTTTACCACAAGCGGCGAACCGACCTTAAGAAATTCTTCAAGCAGGTGCACAATTCCGGAATCGCCCGCATCAACCTGTACAAGAAGTATCCGGAGTCGTTGAAACTGGTGCATCTGCTACCCGCCGCATTCACCCTGGGCGTATTCATTCTTCTGCTCGGCGCGCCGTTCTGCCTGTACAGCCTGACGCCTCTTGCGCTATATGCCCTGCTTGTCTGCGCCGACTCCACTGTCCGGAACCGGAGTCTGACCATCGGCATTTATTCCATCGCCGCCTCTTTCATCCAGCTCATCGGCTACGGTACCGGATTCTGGCGGGCATGGTGGAAGCGCTGTGTGCTGGGCAAAGACGAATTCGAAGCCTTCAAAAAGAACTTTTATAAATAACATATCCGGCGCCTTTAACACAAACAATCCTAACGTGAACAAACTAACTATCAACCAATGGGCCGCGGAAGACCGGCCGAGGGAGAAAATGATGATGAAAGGCGCCGAAGCCCTGAGCGACGCCGAACTGCTTGCCATACTTATCGGTTCGGGCAATACGGAAGAAAGCGCTGTGTCGCTGATGCAACGCACGCTTGCCGCCTGCGGCAACGACCTGAACCAGCTCGCCAAATGGGAGATACGAGACTTCTCCCAATTCAAAGGACTGGGCCCGGCAAAGAGCATCACCATCATGGCCGCCCTGGAACTGGGCAAACGCAGAAAGCTGCAAGAACGCACCGAAAGGGCAGTTATCCAATCTTCGAAAGACGTATACGAACTATTTCACCCGCACCTTTGCGACCTTGCGCAAGAAGAATTCTGGGTATTGTTGCTGAACCAGGCGGCACGCGTCATCGATAAAGTGCGCATCAGCCGGGGCGGTATCGACCAGACTACGGCAGACGTGCGGAGCATCCTGCGCGAAGCCTTGCTGCAACGCGCCACGCAAATCGCACTGGTGCACAACCACCCTTCGGGCAATCCGCGCCCCAGCACGGACGACCGGCAACTGACCCAGCTCGTTCAAAAAGGAGCGCAAACCATGAACATCCGCCTCATCGACCACGTTATCGTAACGGATGGAAAGTATTACAGTTTCACTGATGAAGGAGTACTGTGAGGCAAATGCTTGGCAGTTTCAATAAAAATCTTTAGATTTGCTTTCAATAAACCAATAACCGTACGAATATGACCAAATTTGAAATAGAAGAGAAAATCGTAGCCATGCTCAAGACTGTCTACGACCCGGAGATTCCGGTGAATGTATACGACCTGGGATTAATCTATAAGATAGATGTCGCCGACAACGGAGACGTTGCGATAGACATGACGCTGACGGCCCCCAACTGTCCCGCGGCAGACTTCATCATGGAAGACGTGCGCCAGAAAATCGAATCAATCGACGAAGTGACCTCCGCCACCATCAACCTGGTCTTCGAACCGGAATGGGACAAAGACATGATGAGTGAGGAAGCCAAACTGGAACTGGGCTTCCTGTAAACAACCGGCAGGCGAACCTTCGCCTGCACCTATCGCCTATCAACCACCAAACAATCGACTATTATGAAGAATGTATATTTCCTATCAGACGCACATTTAGGTTCGCGCGCCATCGAGCACGGACGCACGCAAGAACGACGGTTAGTCAACTTTCTCGACAGTATCAAGCACAAGGCATCCGCCGTCTATCTGTTGGGAGATATGTTTGACTTCTGGTACGAATTCCGCATGGTGGTTCCGAAGGGTTACACCCGTTTTCTGGGCAAGCTGTCCGAACTGACCGATTTAGGAGTGGAGGTACATTTCTTCACGGGCAACCATGACATCTGGTGCGGCGACTATCTGACGAAGGAGTGCGGCGTCATCATCCACCGCGAACCGCTCACCACGGAAATCTACGGAAAGGAGTTCTACCTTGCCCACGGGGACGGATTGGGCGACCCCGACAAGAAGTTCAAGCTCCTGCGCGCCATGTTCCACAGCCGTACCTTGCAAATCCTGTTCTCCGCGCTGCATCCCCGCTGGAGCGTAGACCTGGGACTGGCGTGGGCAAAGCACAGCCGTCTGAAGCGCATCGACGGAAAAGAGCCGGAGTATATGGGCGAAAACAGCGAACACCTGGTACTATATACGAAGGACTACCTGAAGAGCCATCCGAACATCAACTATTTCATATACGGACACCGGCACATCGAACTGGACCTGATGCTGAGCGCCACCGCCCGTGTCCTTATCCTCGGGGACTGGATTAATTATTTCTCTTACGCCGTCTTCGATGGTGAGAACCTGTTTATGGAGGAATTCATAGAGGGAGAAACGAAACTGTAACCGGAACTGCTCCCGAAACTTATCATTCCCATAAAGATTTGAAAAAAGGATGAATCGCAGAAACCACTTCTGCGGCAGCTTGTTATATCTTCCTAACCAACTAAAATAAGAAGATTATGGAAGATTTAGTTTATAGACACAACTCCATTGCCGAGGAAAATATCGAGCCGAACAGGCATCCGGCAAAGAACGCATTCGATGAATGGGGAGAGGAAGTGACCGAAAGGACGGACCTCGGCTATAAAGACAACGAGGTGATATCGGAGGAGGAACGTGAAAAGCGTATCCGGGAAATGGACGAGATAATCAAGGAAGACTTGGAATAGTCAGGCGAAAGAAGCGGGCAAGGCGTCCGTTACCTGCGGAGATTACTCCTTTTACCTGAGGGGTAACGCCTTTTACACCCTGCGGTAACGCCTTTTACATGCAGGGGTAAAGCCCTTTACATGCAGGGGTAAATGCTTTTACATGCAAGGGTAAAGCCCGTTACATACTGGGGTAAATGGTCGGTAAATGCAAGGTTATGAGAATCAGCCCCTAACGTATTATCTGTTATTCAGAGTCAGCATCACTTTTCTTAAGTGATACCGGCTCTGAATGACAGGTACTATCACAATTTAAATCAATACTAAAGACTTATTTATATCCGCCGGCCTTTGCGATACGCTTAGGAATTTCCGTATTATCCATTTTGCCGATAAACAATTGGGAACCTGCGCCTATGGCAAATACAGGAACATATTCGACCGTATGATTTGAGCTGGTCCAACCCAGCATCGCTATCTGGCTCATTACCTTCTTGGCAACGGCAGCCAGCGGCTCCGACTTGGAATAAAGGCTTTCTTCGAATACCACTTTGTTCTTCACAAAAGAATTTTCGTATTCATCCCGAAGCATCTTCTCCTGTTCCCAACTGATAGGAAGTTGGCTCCAGAATCCCATCTTCTCACCCAACAGTTTCTTCACTTCTTCCCAGGAAACTTTATTTCCTTTCTCCTTACGCAGGTCGGTCAATGCTGTGGAGAGTGCATCCTGAGACTGTTTCTGATGTGTCAAGGCTTTCAGGTTCAGTTCATACTTACCCGTACCCAGGCCTAAACCGCCGGTTTCGTGGTCGGCAGTAACGACAATCAAGGTTTCTTTGGGATGTTTCTTATAGAATTCATAAGCAACTTTGATGGCATTATCCATATCCACCACTTCATTGAAGACCGTGGCAGGGTCATTGCCGTGGCAAGCCCAGTCAATCTTACCGCCTTCTACCATCAGGAAGAAGCCTTTTTTGTTTCCTTTGGTAAGGAAGGAAATGGCACTTTCGGTAATCTGCGCCAAAGTCAGGTCACCTTCTTTACGGTCGATGGCATAGGGCAGACAGGAAGGTTCGGCACCTTCTTTTTGTATCAATACCATCTTGCGGGCTTCGGGAAGCTTGGCGTTGTATTCGTCCAGACCTCTTGCAATGGTGTATCCCGCCTGTTCGATAATCGGGAAGATGCTCGGCGCTTCTTTCTTGTCGGCAGTAGTGGTAGGCTTCAGGAAACCTCCCCCGGCATAGAAATCGAAATTGGCTTTCGGCAGGTCGAGGGCTATTTCATAATACATGCTACGGTTGGGCTGATGGGCATAGAAGGCAGCCGGAGTGGCATGGTCTACGCTTACGCTGGTGGTGACGCCTACTTTCTTGCCTGCTTTCTTGGCTTTCTCGGCCACACTTTGCAGTACATTCTTGTTATCGTCCATGCCGATAGCTCCGTTATAGGTCTTGGCTCCCGTGGCAAGCGCGGTGCCGGCAGCAGAAGAATCCGTGATGGAATTAGTGGCCGAAAAAGTTGTGGCCATACTGGCAACGGGGAAAGTAGTAAACAGCAGGGGCTTCACTCCGATGCGTCCTTCCTGCTCGGCAAGATACATCTCCGTAGCGTTGACTTGATTAACACCCATTCCATCACCGATGAAATAAAACACATACTTCGCCTGCTGGGCAGATACCATACCGCTTAACAGGACAAAGAGCAACAGATACGTTATTCTTTTCATAAATCACTTATTTAAAGTTTCACTTGGTTCTTTAAGGAAGTGACAAAGATAGGGATTTTAAGTTAGTTACTTATGAAGAATCTGTTAAAAAGGAGGGGGGAAGGGGGGGAAGTTTGTGAGTTTGTAAGTTCGTGAGTTCTTAAGTTTGTAAGTTCTTAAGTTTGTGAGTTGGGGAGTTCGTGAGTTTGTAAGTTGAGAAGTACATAAGTTAATGAGTTCTTAAGTTTCCAAATCCCCGCGCGTAGCCAAGAACTTAAAAACTCAAGAACTCAAAAACTCATAAACTTAAAGGATCGCCATAGTATCGGTAGCAATCATTAATTCTTCGTCGGTCGGGATAACCACCACTTTCACTTTGGAGTTATCTGATGAAATCACCGCTTCTTCGCCGCGAACCTTGTTCTTTTCCATGTCTATCTCGATGCCCATGAATTCCAAACCTTCGCAAACTTCGCTACGGCAATTGCACTGGTTTTCGCCGACACCACCGGTAAATACGATAATGTCTACTCCACCCAAAGCGGCAGCGTATGCGCCGATATATTTCTTAATGCGGTAGAAGTACATCTTTTCAGCCAGAATTGCCTTCGGATTACCCGCAGCTACGGCAGCTTCCAGTTCGCGCATATCGCTCGATACGCCCGATACACCCAGCACACCGCTCTTCTTGTTCAGAAGATTGGAAACACCGTTGGTGTCCAGATGCTCCTTATCCATAATGTAAGTTACCGCTCCGGCATCGATGTCACCGCTACGCGTACCCATCATCAAGCCTTCCAGCGGAGTCAGACCCATGCTGGTGTCCATACATTTGCCGTCTTTGATGGCCGAGATGGAACCGCCGTTACCGATGTGGCAGGTAATGATCTTCTTTCCTTCGGGCTGTACGCCGAGGAATTCGCATACGCGCTTGGATACGTAACGGTGGGAAGTTCCGTGGAAGCCGTAACGGCGCACTCCATACTTTTCATACAGTTCGTAAGGAACGGCATAGAGGTATGCATAGTCCGGCATCGTCTGGTGGAAAGCCGTATCGAACACACCGATTTGCGGTACGTTCGGCAGGATGGCAGCCACAGCGTTCACGCCTTTCAGATTGGCGGGGTTGTGAAGCGGAGCCAGGTCGTTACATGCGGTAAATGCATCGAGCACTTCCTGTGTCAACAGCACGGACTCGCTGAACTTCTCTCCTCCGTGCACCATGCGGTGGCCTACGGCATTGATTTCATCCAGCGACTTGATAGCACCGTATTCCGGGCTAATCAATGTATTCAATATAAATTCTACGCCTACGGTATGCTCCGGAATATCTTTTTCGAGGATTTTCTTTTCTCCATTGGGCAAGGTCAATTTCAGGAAAGAGCCTTTCAGACCAATCTTTTCGATACCTCCCTGAGCGATAACCTCCTTGTGGTCCATATCAAACAATTTGTATTTGATGGACGAGCTTCCGCAATTCAATACTAAAACTTTCATATTCTATCAGATTTAAAGTTACTTGGCATTATTTTTAGCTGCAATTGCCTGGTTGGCTGTGATGGCAATCATACGGTAAACATCCTCGATGGAGCAACCGCGTGAAAGGTCGTTCACCGGACGGGCGATTCCTTGCAGAATCGGACCTACGGCATCGGCATGTCCCAGACGCTGTACCAGTTTATAAGAAATGTTCCCTACTTCCAGGCTCGGAACAATCAGTACGTTTGCATTACCGGCAATCGGAGAACCCGGAGCCTTGCTGGCGCCTACTTCGGGAACCAATGCGGCATCGGCCTGCAATTCGCCGTCGATGGCCAGGTCCGGGTCGAGCTCCTTGGCAATCTTCAAAGCTTCCACCACTTTGTCCACCACTTCGTGCTTGGCAGAGCCTTTGGTAGAGAAGCTGAGCAAGGCAACTTTCGGGTCCATGCCTACTACCGCCTTGGCTGTCTGTGCCGTACATACGGCGATTTGAGCCAACTGCGAAGCGTCGGGAACGGGAGTCACCGCTACGTCGCCCATCACCAGGATACCGTTCTTGCCGTATTCGGGAGCATGAGTCAGCAGCAACATCGCACCGGAAACGCAAGTAATGCCCGGAGCCGTCTTAATAATCTGCAAAGCCGGACGAAGCACATCGCCGGTCGTGTTGCGCGCGCCAGCCAACTGTCCGTCCGCATCGCCGTTCTTTATCATCAGGCAGCCTAAATAGAGAGGGTTTACCACCAGTTTGCGGGCTTCCTCGATAGTCATACCTTTTTTCTTGCGCAACTCGCACAGCAACTGTGCATATTCTTCTTTTCTCGGGTGGTTTTCCGGGTCGATAATAGTAGCTTTCGAGATGTTACCCAGGCCCCATTCCGTGGCGCAAGCTTCGATTTCTTCGGGCTTGCCCAGAAGAATCAAGTCAGCAATACCGTCTGTCAAAATCTGATTGGCAGCTTTCAAAGTGCGTTCTTCCGTACCTTCGGGAAGAACAATGCGTTGGCGATCGGCTTTCGCACGTTCCAGAATTTCATTAATTAATCTTTGCATGATATTTAATTATGTGTATAAGAATCGGTAGTTCGTGTTATTCACGCCGCAAAAGTACATAATTTTGCAATATACACATTGCAATTCTGCCCATATTTTGCCGCCAAATCTAAAATATTATAATATTTAACACTGTACTTCTATTTTTCCTACCTTTGTGGCAATTTCAAACAATAGAAGAGGAAATCAGTATGATACGTCAGTGCGCCATTTTATTTGGCTGTTTGGCTTTAGGTGAATTAATTGTTTATCTTACAGGCATCAAGCTTCCTTCGAGCATCATCGGCATGTTGCTGCTCACATTCTTTCTCAAAACAGGTTGGATTAAGCTGCAATGGGTGCAGGGATTATCCGACTTTCTGGTTGCCAACTTAGGATTCTTTTTCATTCCGCCCGGCGTGGCACTGATGCTCTACTTCGATGTGATAAAGGCGGAGTTCTGGCCGATTGCGGTCGCCATGATTGTAAGCACCGTGCTTGTACTCATCACTACGGGGTGGGTTCATCAGATTGCCCGTAGAATCAACTTAACGAATAAAAGCAAATGAACTTCTTAGAAAATAACTTTTTCCTGCTGGCCCTTACGTTCGGCGTCTACTTCTTTGCCAAGTTGCTACAGAAGAAGACCGGACTGGTATTGCTGAATCCTATTCTCATTACCATCGCAGCAATTATCTTCTTCCTGAAAACGGCGGGAATCTCTTACGAGACCTACAACGAGGGAGGACATCTCATTGAATTCTGGCTACGTCCGGCGATTGTCGCCTTGGGCGTACCTCTATATCTGCAATTCGAAATGATTAAGAAGCAGTTGCTTCCCATCCTGCTGTCGCAACTGGCAGGCTGCATCGTGGGAGTGGTTTCGGTGGTATTAATCGCCAAACTCATGGGAGCTTCGCAGGAGGTGATTCTCTCCCTGGCACCAAAATCCGTGACTACCCCGATTGCCATGGAAGTGGCACGCGCCATCGGAGGCATTCCGTCGTTAACGGCAGCGGTGGTGATTGTGGTGGGACTGCTGGGCGCCGTTTGCGGATTTAAGACGATGAAGCTCATGCACGTGGGCAGCCCCATTGCACAAGGATTGTCGATGGGGACAGCCGCCCACGCCGTCGGCACCTCCACCGCTATGGACATCAGCAGCAACTACGGGGCGTATGCCAGTCTGGGATTGACGCTGAACGGCATATTCACGGCGTTGCTGACGCCGACTATCCTTAGAATGTTGGGCATCTTGTGAAAACAAAGCCTTATCGATTCCTGTTATATATATATGAACTACCTTAAAAAACATTCCTCATGATTCCATTTAGAGACATTACTTTAGCCGATAAAGACACGATTACTTCTTTCACCATGAAAAGTGACCGGCGCAATTGCGACCTTTCTTTCTCCAACCTTTGCAGTTGGAGGTTCTTATACGACACCCAGTTTGCAGTAGTGGACGACTTCCTCGTCTTCAAGTTCTGGGCGCAAGGCCAATTAGCCTATATGATGCCGGTGGGTGCCGGCGACCGGAAGGCGATATTGCAGAAGCTCATCGAAGATGCCGGCAGGGAGCAGCAGCCTTTCTGCATGTTGGGAGTATGCAGCAATATGCGCGCCGAGCTGGAAGAGATTATGCCGGAACAGTTCACCTTCAGCGAAGACCGTGATTATGCTGACTATATCTATCTGAGGAGTGACCTCGCCACCCTGAAAGGAAAGAAGTTTCAGCCCAAAAGAAACCATGTCAACCGCTTCCGGAACACGTATCCCGATTATGAGTACGCACCGATTACCCCCGAACGCATCCAGGAATGCCTGGACCTGGAAGCCGAATGGTGCAAAGTGAACAACTGCGACCAGCAGGAGGGCACAGGCAATGAACGCCGCGCGCTCATCTACGCGCTCCATAATTTCGAAGCGCTGGGACTGACCGGCGGAATACTTCATGCCAACGGGAAAATCGTAGCGTTCACCTTCGGTATGCCCATCAACCACGACACCTTCGGCGTGCATGTAGAGAAAGCGGATACCACCATCGACGGGGCATACGCCATGATTAACCATGAGTTTGCCAACCACATCCCCGAACAGTTCACCTACATCAACCGGGAAGAAGATTTAGGAATCGAGGGATTGCGCAAAGCCAAACTTTCCTATCAGCCCACAATCATCCTGGCTAAATACATGGCTTGCCTCAAAGACCGGCCGATGAATACAATCAAATGGTAACGCGGATATGATAACAAAGGAAAAAGTAAAAGCCTTGTGGAAATTATGTTTCGACGACCCGGATGAGTTTGTCGACATGTATTTCAACTTACGCTACAAGAGCGAAATCAATGTAACCATCGCAAGCGGGGACGAAGTGATTTCCGCGCTCCAGATGATTCCATACCCGATGACTTTCTGCAATAAGCTGATTGCCACTTCTTATATATCCGGCGCCTGCACGCATCCCGACTTCCGGGGCAGAGGTGTCATGCGCCAACTCCTGTCGCAGGCATTCACCCGTATGCAGCAAAACCGCTTTGCCCTATCCACCCTGATTCCCGCCGAACCGTGGTTGTTCGACTACTATGCGAGCAACGGATACGCGTCCGTCTTCCGATACGGAGAAGAAACTTTCAAGCCCCGTCCCGATGCCTATTGTCCCGTCAACCTGATACTGGAGAAAGCCGGTGCGGACAGACCGGAGGCTTACGAATACCTGTCACGGAAGTTAAGCGAACGCCCCTGCTGCATCCAGCACACTTATGCGGACTACCGGGTCATCCTTGCCGATTTACAACTGAGCGGGGGGCATGTCTACCTCCTGACGGATAAAAAGGAGATTGTGGCGCTCGCCATTGCCAAGCCGGCAGGCGATAAGTGGAAGATAGACGAACTCGTGTACGATTCGCCCCAGATGCGCTACACATTGCTCCACCATATTTGCCGGGATACGATGTCGCCCTCCCTGCAAATCCTGACTCCGCCCCGTACCGGACAAAAGACGCATACCCTGGGAATGGCGCGTATCGTGAATGCCGCCACCGTGCTGCAACATTATGCCGCCGTCCATCCCGAACTGGATATCAACCTGATTGTCACCGACGAGCAGATGGGCAGCAACAACGGTTATTACTACCTGAGCAACGGTAAATGTATGGCAAGTGCCAAGCGTCTGCCGGGCAGTCACTTGGCACTCACTATCGGCGAACTCACCGAAAAGATATTTTCTACTTTAAACCCTTATATGAGTTTAATGTTGAACTGACGGTTACAACCCGCTGAAATTCACATCCTCGAATACCAACGAAGGAATACGCCAGGAAGAAGACAGACGGGGATCGTTACCCACGGCAACCAGCGAAGCCCAGAGCGACACCATATTACCGGTCACGTTCATTTCATTGACCGGTTGCGTCAGCTTGCCGTTCTCTATCAGGAATCCTTCGATGCCGTAAGAGAAATCGCCGGAACTACTGTTGCTGTTTCCTCCGTTGAAACCGGTCACCAGGATGCCTTTCTGCACGTCGCCCACCAAGCCGTTCATATCCTTGTCGCCCGGTTTCAAGACCAGCAAGGAGGGAGAATCGATGGTAGGCGCCACTTCCATCTTCTTCGAATTATAAGTATCGATGAAGTAGGTTTTCAGCACACCGTTCTCAAACACCGGACGGCGTTCGGTCGCCACTCCCTCTTTATCGAAATAACGCGCACCCCTTGCACCAATCAAATGCGGTTCGTCCATCAGGTTCAGAAGGTCGGAACCTATTTTTGTATTCATCTTATCGAGCAGGAAAGAGTTCTTCTGCTGCAACATGGAGCCATACAAAGCTTCCACTACCGGACTCAGCAGACGGCTGGAGTTCATCGGGTCTACCACCATCGTATATTTTCCCGAAGCCGCCTTGCGCTGACCTAACTTCTGAAGCACGCGTTCCAGCGCTTTCACACCGATGCCGGACTTCACCAACTTATCGTAATACAGGGACGAGTCGTACCAGTAGGAAGACGGACGGGCTTCCCCTTCTCCCCGCATCGCCACATCCGCCGATACCGAAAACCAAGTGGACTTGGATTCTCCCTCGAAACCATTACTGGTGAGGCGATAAGCAGATTGCTCCCCGTCGCTATACGAGCTACTGACAGAGATGATTCGTTTGTCTTTTCCCAATACTTCTTCGGCAGCCACACGGGCGATGGCGACTTTATCGTCCGGATTGATATCGTATAGTTTATTATCGAACAGCTGCAAGTCCGGCTTGCCACCTTTATAATAGCGGGAAGCGTCCGGCAAAGTACGCGCCTCGTCGGCAGCCAGGTAGCGGGTCGATTCGATACCGTTCTTTATAAACGCCTCCAATTCCTTTTTATCCAGGCGGTTGGTAGAATAACTGCCGAATCTGCCGTCTACATACAAACTCATACTCAATCCGTTTTCGGATGCCTGTTGCAGCCTGTCCATCTTAGCATTATTCAGTTCGAAGGAAGTATTGGAGTTGGAATACAGCACCAGTTTAGCAGCCTGACAGCCGTTCTTCAAGGCGAAATCCATTGCCCACTGGGCCAATTTCTTATTACTATCTTTAATCATAATCTTGTTAATTGAGAGTTGATAATTAGCTTTCTCCGCCTACGGTCAGTTTGCTGACCAGCGCCGACGGCATTCCGCAGGTTACCGGACAGGACTGCCCGTCTTTTCCGCACGTCCAGGTTCCGTTATCAATCTTGTCGTTACCCGCCACCATCGTAATATCCGCCAATGCTTTCGGCCCGTTGCCGATGATATTGATGTCCTTGATGGGCTGTGTCAGCTTACCGTCTTCGATAAGATAGCCCGACTTCACGAAGAACGTAAAGTCGCCCGCACCGATTTGTACCTGTCCGTTGGTGAACTGGTCTACAAAAATACCGTTCTTCACGGTGGAGATGATATCCGCCTCCTTCATATTCCCGGCTTCCATATACGTGGCGCGCATACGGGGAATAGGAACGTTGCGGAAGGTATCGCGGCGTCCGTTGCCGGTAGGAGCCACACCGTAATGCTTGGCGCTGATGCGGTCGTGCAGGTAGCTTGTCAGCACACCCTCCTTGATGATGTAAGTCTTCTGGCCTTCCACGCCTTCATCATCAAAGTTCACGGAACCCCGGTTGAACGGAATCGTACCGTCGTCCACCACATTGATGTGTTCGTTACAAACTTTCTTATTCAACTGGTCGGAGAAGATAGAGACATTCTTACGGTTGAAATCCGCCTCGAACGCATGGCCGATAGCTTCGTGCAACAGGATTCCGGAACCTCCGGCACCCATCACCACGGGCATCTCGCCGCCTTTAGGCTTGATGGCCTTAAACAGGATGGACGTATTATCCACCGCTTCGCGGGCAAGAATCTCCACGATATCGTCGGTCATGAACTCGAAACCTTTCCGGTAGGAGCGAGTGGCAAAACCATTTTCCAGTTTCCCGTTCTCTTCCATGATGCAGGTAGCCATAAACGACACCATCGGACGGTAGTCGTAATAGCTGACCCCTTCCGTATTACAGAAGAACACATGCGATGTACTATCCGACAAATAAGCCTGCACCTTTCTGACGCGTGAATCCAGAGAGAATATCTTCGCGTTCAGTTTCTCCAGGTAAGGGATTCGATGATTCAAAGTAACTTCCTCCCACGGAGTAACCACCGCATAACGGTTGGCGGCTATCGTCTTTTCCGTCAGCCCCACCGGTTTGCCGGCTTTGCCCGAAGAAGCGATGCGGGCGGCGGTACGGGCGGCACGCAGCATTTCGTCCAGCGTAGCGCCTTCTACATACGCATATCCGCTCTGGTCGCCGGCAAGTACCCGCACTCCCATACCGAAATCGATATTGGAACCGCACTGGTTCACCTTGCCGTCCATCAGGCTTACGCTGTTAGCAAAGGTATGTTCAAAGTAAAGGTCTGCATAATCGCCCCCTTTTTCCAGAGCGGTGGTCATCACCTTCTTCAGGTCGGCTTCCGTGACGCCAAAATGATTCATAGCCGCTTTGGCTGCGGATTTGTTGTCTGCGCCGCCCAGTGCTCCCCGCACTGCCTCCGGCATGGCCAACGATGGCATTGCCAGCGAGCCTAAGACCGCCAGACTACCTGTACGCAAGAAATTTCGTCTATCCATCTTGTTAAATCTATGTTATTATTATAAGTTATTCTGTTAGAGACCGCATCTTATGTTTATAAGACGGAAAACACGTCCGCTTTGTCACATCCCTTCCTCAATTTTCTTTCGTTAACAGGCTTTCCAGCTCCTCCGCACTCAGCCGCAGGTAGAACTGCCCTTTATAGGCGACAGATATAGCGCCCGTTTCTTCGGACACAATAATGGCGTGGGCATCCGACACTTGGGCTATTCCCATCGCGGCACGGTGGCGCAGTCCCAATTCTTTCGGAATATCGAGGTTGTGCGAAACCGGCAGTATGCATCCCGCCGCCTTGATGCGCTTCTTACTGATCACCATCGCGCCGTCGTGCAGCGGACTGTTCTTAAAGAAGATATTCTCTATCAGGCGTTGGTTGATATCGGCATTAATCACCTCCCCCGTACGCACCACATCGTCCAACGGCACATTATGCTCGATGACAATCAGAGCGCCCACTTTCTGCTTCCCCATGCTCATGCACGCCATCACCACCGGCATGATACCCTCGTGGTCGATGTGTTCTTTCTTATTCCCGGTAAAGAACCGCACCAGGGCGCTCGCGTGCTGATGCGAACCGAGCGTCAGCAAGAAACGCCTTATCTCTTCCTGGAAAAGGATGATAAGCGCCAGCACCCCCACACTCACCAGCTTGTCGAAGATGGAACCCAGCAACTTCATTTCCAACACTTGGGAAACAATCAGCCATATCAGGATAAATACGAGGATACCCGTAAACACATTGATAGAACCCGAAGCCTTCATCAGCTTGTACGTATAGTACAGCAGGAAAGCTACCAGCAGTATATCGATTAAATCTTTTAAACTAAATTCAAAAAACACGTATTCTAAGTATTAGGTAAATTAATAATTCTTGCACTCGGCCTGCTTCATCGCTTCGACCGTCTTCACCGCCTCGACCGCCTCGCGCACATCGTGCACCCGCAGGATGTCGGCACCTTTCAGCAGGCAAAGGGTGTTCAATACCGTTGTCCCGTTCAAAGCCTCCTGCGGAGTGATCTCCAGCAGACGGTAAATCATCGACTTCCGTGAAATGCCCACCAGTAACGGCAGCTCGAAAACACGAAAATCGTCCAAATGAGCCAATAACTCGTAGTTATGTTCAAGGGTTTTACCGAAGCCGAAGCCGGGGTCCAGGATGATATCTTTCACTCCCCGGTCGCGCAGTTGCTGCACTTTCCGGGCAAAATATTCAAAAACTTCTTTGAGCAGGTTATCGTAGTGAGGACATTGCTGCATATTCTGCGGAGTACCTTGCATGTGCATCATGATATAAGGTACGTTCAGGCGCGCCACCGTGGAGAACATCTCGGCATCCATCTCGCCGGCGGAAATATCATTGATAATCGCCACGCCGTATTCCTCCACACTCATGCGGGCTACATCCGCCCGGAAAGTGTCTACCGAAACAACCGCGTCGGGGCATACGCGTCCGATAACTTCCAATCCCAGGCGCAGGCGCTCCATTTCTTCCTGTGCGGAAACCGGGTCGGCATTGGGCCGGGAGGAATAAGCGCCGATATCGATGATGCCGGCTCCTTCCTTCACAATCTGCTCTACCCGGGCGGCGATGTCCGCTTCCGTCTGCATCCGGCTTCCGGCATAAAAAGAATCGGGCGTCACATTCAGTATGCCCATGACACAGGGCGTAGACAAGTCCAACAAAGAACCGTTCACATTTATATAGCTGTTTAGGCGGGTTTTCATGGAATTCTATTCTTAATACACCTGCAAATGTAAACAAAAAAGGCTTTAAAAGTACAGGAAGTCCAAAAAATAACTATATTTGCACACATTGTACAACAAAAACATGATAAGGAACAGTCATACACATCTCTCCTCCATCCGCTACTGCCTTCTGTATTTCCTTTTTACACTATGCAGCCTGTCCATTCTGAGCCAACAAAAGAACACGATGGAGAAGTATAATGTAGATAGCACCTTATACACTTACTACCTGCGCTGCAAAGCCGAAGTTTCTTCTCCGGCAGTCATGCAAATGACAGATACCCTGTATCGCATGGCAATGGAAAAGCACGACCAACGTATGCAGGCGGTAGCCTTATGTACCAAACTGGATTATCACTATTACAAAGAGACCAGCATAGACAGTATCCTGTACTATGTCGAGTATGTAAAGAGATTCGCCAAAGAAACCGATCAGCCCAAATACTACTATTTCGCATGGAGCAAACGCCTCATCAACTACTACATCAAGCATTGCCAATACAACATAGCCCTGTACGAGGCCGACAAAATGATGAAACAAGCCCAAGCGGACGATTATCCTGCCGGAATAGCCAATGCCTACAACATTCTCAGCTCCATTTACCAGACTAAAAAGCTGTACAACCTGGCGGCGGAAAACCGCGAACGGGAAATAGAAATCACTTTGAAATACAACATCGACACGTATAACCTGGGAAGCTCCTACGGCATACTCTCCAGTTACTACTGTAACCTCGGTCAGATGGAGAAAGCAAAGGTATGTCTGGAGAAAGCATCGGAATATATCTATAGTAGCACACAGGAATTCACCATCAACCTCAAACACTTCGACTATTACCTTGCACTTAAGGAGTATTCCTTAGCCAAGGAATACCTGGATAAGGCCAAGCGGCTGATGGATACTGAAAAAGAAGTCTCTAAAACATCTATTGAATACTACCTGAAAGAAAGAGATTATTACATCGCTACCGACCAGTTCGAGCGGGCTTTAGCTACCGTGGAATATATTTCAAAAGCTTATCCCGGCAAGACTTCAGGATTAGAATTACTGCCTATCACCGCTTTCATATACAGTCACTTGGGCAATAAGGCGAAGGCCGTTGAGTATTACCAAAGGTATATCCAGGGCATAGACTCCCTAAACAGGATGCAGGAAGATATCGCCGCCAGCGAATTCTCCGCCATGCTGGGTGTGCAGAAGCTGAACACCGAGAAAATCGAATTGCAGCAGGAGATGCAGAAACGGGACTTGACCAATAAGAAACGCATTATCATCTTCTTGATTGTCCTGTTAGTCTTGGGATTTGCCTTCTTCTACCGCGAACACCTTCTCAACGGCAGGCTCCGCACCTCCGGCAAGCAATTGCAGGAAGCCAAAGAGCAAGCGGAGAAAGCCAGCATGATGAAGACCGAGTTCATACAGAACATGAGCCATGAGATTCGTACACCGCTCAACTCCATCGTAGGATTCTCTCAAATCCTAAGCAGTATGAGCTATGAGAACAAGGAAATGCAGGAATATGCAGGCATCATCGAGCAGGGCAGCAACAACCTGCTTCAATTGGTAGAAGACGTGCTGGACTTATCCAGCCTGGACAGCGGTACGAAAATCCCTACGGACATCGAAGCCGACGCCACGTCGGTTTGCCATGAAGTTGCCTTGATGGTGAAGAACAGCCTTCGCCCCGGCGTCACCTTCCACCTGCAAACGGAACAGGAAGTATTCCAGTTCCGCACCAACCCCGAACGGCTTAATCAGATTCTTCTCCATCTGCTGAAGAACGCCGCCAAGTTTACCCAGGAAGGAAGCATCACGCTGGAGTGGCACACGGACCGGGAGCAACAGAACATCGTGTTCAGCGTCACCGATACCGGCATCGGCATCCCCGAAGACAAACGAGAATTCGTCTTCGAGCGCTTCGCCAAAGTAAATACTTTCGTGCAAGGCACCGGGCTGGGACTATCCATCAGCCGTATCAGCGCCGAGAAGATGGGCGGCAGCCTGATACCTGTCTCTTATACACATCTCCGAGCCCACGAGACCGGAGCCTATCTCG
>ENA-OYYE01000608-OYYE01000608.1-human-gut-metagenome-genome-assembly--contig:-NODE-608-length-17849-cov-9.415477_pt1 | contig 17849 bp, 12 predicted proteins | sample MGYA00243244_ERZ653437 | MGnify/ENA primary metagenome ERZ653437 (study PRJEB26926, sample SAMN06165130) | human gut metagenome | biome: ENVO:00009003; feature: ENVO:2100002; material: ENVO:00002003...
CTCGGAGATGTGTATAAGAGACAGCTCTTCCTTTCACACAAATTCCTTACCTTTGCCGCCATAATTAACATTTATCCAGCAAGAAGATGAAGAAAGTACTTAGATTGGCGGGAGGATTCATAGCCGGAGCATGTCTCGGGGTAGCGATAGCCAAAGGGGCTATGATGATATTCTCGGACACTCCTGCCGGAGATTTCGAAGGCAAGGCGGCAGCGGTGGACTTCGGACTAATCGTTGGAAGAATCCTCCTGGGAGGTGTGCTCACCCTCCTTGCTATTTTCCTGCAAATCATTCTGCACGAAGGCGGACACCTGGTGTGTGGACTGGCGTCGGGCTACCGTTTCGTCTCCTTCCGCATCCTCAACCTGACCCTGATACGGCAGAACGGAAAGTTCCGCCTGAAGCGTTACGGACTGGCGGGCACGGGCGGGCAATGCCTGCTGACATCGCCCGAACGGCCCTTGCAGGATATCCCCACCACGCTGTACAACCTGGGCGGAGTGCTCTTCAACCTGCTGACCGCCGCCGCAGCCATCCTCATTCTGCTGACGGTGGACGGGATGCCTCACTTCCTGCACCTGTTCCTCCTCCTTTTCGGACTGATGGGCATCGTCATCGGACTGACTAACGGCATCCCCATGAAACTGAGCGGCATCAGCAACGACGCCGCCAACATGCGCCTGCTGCAACGGAACCCCGCAAGCAAACGCGCCATGATGAACCAACTGCGCATCAACGCCGCCGTGCAGGAAGGCACACGCCCCAAGGATATGCCCGCCGAGTGGTTCGCCCCGGCAGGAGAAACCGACTACAAAGACGCCCTGCAAACCGGCATCGCCGTAATGGCCGCCGGCCGCCTGCTGGACTGCGAGCAGTGGGAAAGCGCCTATGACGCCCTGGAAGAGGCGATGAGTCACAAAGACGAAATCCTCGGCCTCTACGTCAAGGAAATATCGTGCGAACTGCTCTACCTCTCCCTCCTTTTAGGCAAAGAAGAGAGGGCTGACCAACTTTGCACTAAGGAACTGGACACCTACATCAACCAATACAAGAACCTGATGTCCTCCAAGCAACGCCTGCTCTGCGCCCTGGCCCTCTTCCGGGAGAAGGATGCCGCCAAGGCACGCCGCATCTACGAAGACGTCTGCCGCCGCCGCGACCAATACCTGATGCAGGGCGAAGTGGCGATGGACATCGCCCTGATGGACTCGATGCTGACCGCCGCAAACGCCTGACCACCATGAGACCACGCACCCTCCTTCTCCTCTTTCTGCTGACCGCCCTGTGCAGTTGCCGGGGCAAACGGCCGGAACCTGCCCCCTGCGCCGGGCTCGCGGATAGCGTGCAGACGGCAAACCGGGCAACGCCCCGCCCCCTTCCGGAAGCCGCCACACCGCCCGCGCCCGCCAAAAGCAAGACGGCACGCTACCTCGATTCCCTGGGTCTCGTCAACATTGTCGAAGCAGACAGCAGCATCGTCGTGGATCTGATGTACACCCGCGCCGATAACTTCACGGGAGAAGTGCTATACGAAGATTTAAAAGAAGCCTACCTCCACCCCGAAGCCATGCAGAGCCTGCTCCAAGCGCAACGCCTGCTGAAGGAATTGCACCCGGGCTACCGCCTCATCGTCTACGATGCCGCCCGCCCCATGTCGGTGCAGCGCAAGATGTGGAACACGGTGAAAGGCACGTCCAAATACCCCTACGTGTCCAACCCCGCACACGGCGGAGGCCTGCACAACTACGGCTTAGCGGTGGACATCAGCATACTGGACGAGCAGGGCATCCCCCTGCCGATGGGCACTCCGGTGGACCATCTGGGCGAAGAAGCCCACATCACTTCCGAAGCCCGCCTCGTGGCGCAAGGCCGCCTGACGGAGCAGGAACGGCAAAACCGCCTGCTGCTGAGGCGCGTAATGACCGCCTCCGGTTTCCGTCCGCTACCGTCCGAGTGGTGGCACTTCAACCGTCATAGCCGCAGTATCGCCCGACAACAATACCAAGTAATCCCCTGAACAGAAAAAGAAAGACCCTTATATCACCATGACCCTCACCGAAGACACCCTCCGATTCATCCGCGAGCACAGCGACGACGACGTGCGCACACTCGCCCTCCGCGCCCGCAACTATCCGTCAGTGGACGTCCCCGCCGCCATCACACAAATAGCCGGCCGCCGTTCCGCCCGCGAGAAAGTGCCGTCCTGGGCACAGACCGACGGCATCCTCTACCCCGCGCATCTCTCCCTGGAGCAATGCTCCTCGGAAGCAACGGCACGCTATAAGGCTGATATCATCGCCCGCCACTCTGCCCCGCACCACACCCTGACCGACCTCACCGGCGGTTTCGGCATCGACTGCGCCTTCCTCTCCACCTGCTTCCGGCAAGCCACCTACGTAGAGCAGCAAGAGGTTCTCTGCGAGATAGCCCGGCACAACTTCCCCCTCTTAGGCCTCAGCCACATCACCGTCTGCCACGACGACGCCGTGCGCCACCTGCAATCCATGTCTCCGGTGGACTGGATTTTCATCGACCCCGCCCGCCGCGACGGCCATGGCGGAAAGACCGTCGCCATCAGCGACTGCGAACCCGACATCTCCGTCCTCGAAAACCTGCTGCTGGAGAAAGCGCACCGGGTCCTGATAAAGCTGTCACCCATGCTCGACCTCACCCTGGCGCTGAACGACCTGAAGCACGTGCGCGAAGTCCACATCCTCTCGCTGGGCAACGAATGCAAGGAACTGTTGCTCGTAGCCGGCCGGGGCGAACCGCTTCCACCGGACGAAATCCCTGTGCACTGCATCAACCTGATTCCGGCAGCCGCCCCGCAATCGCTAATCTTCACCCGCGCAGAAGAAAAGGCCGCCGCCTGCCCCTGCACCGACACACTCAAGTTCTACCTCTACGAGCCCAACGCCTCTATCCTGAAAGCGGGTGCTTTCCGCAGCACCGCCCATATATATAAGGTGGAAAAACTGCATCCCAACAGCCACCTCTATACTTCGGACACGTACCTCCCCCACTTTCCCGGGCGGAAGTTCGTCATCGCAGGCAGTTGCAGCTTCAACAAGAAAGAAGTAAAAGAAATACTGGGAGCGGAAAAGAAGGCAAACCTGACCGTCCGCAACTTCCCCTCTACCGTTGCCGAGCTGCGCAAGCGCCTGAAACTGGCCGAGGGCGGAAACACCTATCTCTTTGCCACCACCCTCGCCGATGAAAGAAAAGTACTGATACGCTGCTGCCATCCGGCTGTGCCGGAACTTACGATTTAAGGACTGAACACAAAGACACAGAGGCACAGAGTTTTATCTTTAACTCTTTAAAAGACTCTGTGCCTCTGTGTCTTTGTGTTCAGTCCCCTCTTGATACCCCCTCTCATTTCCGGTTTGACAGACACAAGCCTCCAAGCCGACAGACACAAGCCTTTGTCGTGACAGACACAAGCCTCTGTCGCGTTGGAGGCTTGTGTCTGTCAACGGGGTTACAGACCCTTGCCGATATGTCCAAAAATACTTGAATGGACCTCCTTCAGGAACGGATGACAGGGGGAATCACGGATAAGTTGAAAGAATCCGCGAATTCCGCGCCTAAAAAATCGCAGTGCAGCTCCTAAAGCAGTAATTATTTGTTGTCGGTTGTTCTACTACTCTCCGTCATAGTCCGTCACCACATGCTGTATCGGCGAGCAATCGTAGGGATAAGTTTCTATCAGCTTGCCGCGCACCACCTTACGGACGTCGCTGCCGGGGCGGTAGAGCGTCAGGACATACGACACTTGCAGGCGCTTGCAGTAGATGGTGGCGGAATATTCGTTGCGCTTATTGCCGTCCATCACTTCCGTGTCGAAAGACTTCTCGCGCAATTCCTTGTCCTTGATATACTGTCCGCCTTCCGAAAGGTATTTGCACTTCCCTTCTTCAAGAACGACGACACCGTCACGGATGCCCTGCGGCATGTCCACCAGGAGGGCTTCGGGATTAATCCACTTTTCCGAGACTTCTTCCGACTCGCTCTTGAAGGCGTATCTGGTGGAGATGTTCATAAAAGGATAGGCTTTCATCGGTCTCACCTCGCCGTTGCCGGTGGTTATTATATAGGTAAGACCGTAGCGCTGAGTAGGACCTTCGGTCACCCCGTCACCAGGACCGACGGAGTATTCGATGGATTCAATCTCGTAGAAACTCTCGCAAGTCTTCTGGCGGATGACGATGTTTTCGCGGTAGATGCCGTTGTTCAGTGCCAGGGTGATGATGAAGCCGCGCTCCCAGCCGTAGAAGTTATCTTCCAGGCGGACGTTGAGGGCGTCTTCGCGGTCGCGGATGATTTCCGCCCAATGCAGGCGCAGGGTACCCAAATGTTCCAGGCGAAGCGGCTGGTTGCCTTCGCCCACCATCGTTCCGCCTTCGAGGGTGGTCACGGCGGCGATGTGCCAGTTGGTTCGTCTTACAGCGATTTCCACTGTGGAGGATTCGCCCTCAAGGGTGGTTTCTTCCAGGGACGACAGGCGTGCGCCGTCTTCATCGCTGCAAGCGGCAAGGAAGCCCGTAAGCAGGAGCAGACAGAAAAGGGGACGAAGGAAAGGAATGGATTTCGCGAGGGATAAGATTGGTTTCATAAGGAGTAAGTTTAGTTTATGTCGATTCGGCAGCGACCTGTCCGGCACCGCTACCGGACAAAGATAATTATTCCGAAAGAAACAACTGCACTTTTTTGTCAAAGATTAAGGGTTTTAGTAACTTGCGGGCAAATTACTAATCATCCGTAAGCTATGAAATACCAAGTTGCTATTATCGGCGGAGGTCCTGCGGGATACACCGCCGCCGAAGTTGCCGGGAAAGCCGGCCGAAGCGTAGTGCTTTTCGAGAAACAAAATCTGGGCGGCGTCTGCCTGAACGAGGGATGCATCCCCACCAAAACCCTGCTGTATTCGGCAAAGACGTACGACGGGGCACGTCATGCCTCCAAGTACGGGGTCAACGTGCCGGAAGTATCGTTCGACCTGCCCAAGATTATCGCCCGCAAGCAGAAAGTGGTGCGCAAGCTGGTGCTGGGCGTGAAGGCGAAGATGACCGAAAACGGCGTGACGCTGGTGAACGGCGAAGCGGTGATTGTGGACAAGAATCACGTGCGCTGCGGCGACGAGGTATACGAATGCGACAACCTGCTGATATGCACCGGTTCGGAGACGTTCGTCCCGCCCATCCCGGGGCTCGACCAGGTGCCCTACTGGACTCATCGCCAGGCATTGGACTGCAAGGAGCTGCCGGCTTCGCTCATCATCGTGGGCGGAGGCGTCATCGGTATGGAGTTCGCCTCTTTCTTCAACAGCCTGGGCGTGGAGGTGACGGTCGTCGAAATGATGGACGAGATACTGGGCGGGATGGATACCGAGCTGTCCGCCATGTTGCGCGAGGTGTATGCCAAGCGGGGCGTGAAGTTCATGACAGGAACGAAGGTGGTTTCCGTGCAGGGTGAACCGGACGGGACGTCTTTCTGCGTGAACTACGAGAACAGCGAAGGCTCCGGCAGCATAGTGGCGGCCAAGTTGCTGATGAGCGTGGGCCGTCGCCCGGTGACGAAGGGCTTCGGACTGGAAAACCTGAATCTGGAGAAGACCGAACGGGGGCATATCCGCGTAGATAAGCACATGCAGACTTCCGTGCCCGGAGTATATGTATGCGGCGACCTCACCGGCAACTCGATGCTGGCACATACCGCCGTGCGCGAGGCGACAGTGGCTGTGCACATGATAATGGGCAGGGCCGACGTGATGCGCTATCACGCCATCCCCGCCGTGGTATATACCAATCCTGAGATTGCGGGGGTGGGCGCTACGGAAGAATCCTTGCGGCAGGCAGGTAAGAAGTATGAAGTGGTGAAACTGCCGATGGCCTATTCCGGCCGCTTCGTAGCCGAGAACGAAGGGGTGAACGGCATGTGCAAGATGCTGTTCGACCCTGACGGCGTCATCCTGGGTGCTCATGTACTGGGCAATCCGGCCTCAGAGATTATCGCCCTGGCAAGTATGCCGATTGAATGGGAGTTTTCGCGGGAGGAATGGGAAGAGATGGTTTTCCCGCATCCCACGGTGGGAGAGATATTCAGAGAGGGGCTGTAAGCAGGAGTTTTTAAGTTCTTGAGTTCTTAAGTTGAGGTGGGAGATATATTCACGGAGGAACGGAGACACTGAGTTCTTCTTAGGAACGGTTGAAAGGCTCTGTATCTCCGGGTCTCCGCATTCAATCTAATCCTTATACAGCCACGCACGAATGACAGACTGACAACAAGATAGATATGAAGAAATATTGGTTTTTTCTTTTCGCCCTCCTGTGCCACGCACACGACGGCATGTCTCAGAACAAGGAATCGCTTTCGGGCAAGTACGTCGTAACCGGGAGGCTTTCGAATGTGCCCGACGGCACTGCAATCGGTTTGTACGAACACAACGGGAACCTTATCGAACCCGTGGGGCAAGACACCCTTAGGAACGGAACGTTTACCTTTAGCGACACCATATCCAGCACCAAGATGTTTCTGCTTCTCTCCTCGGACAAGGGCTTCCCCAGCAATTGGCTGAACGTATGGGTGGCGCCCGGCAAGCACGTCACCATCTCCGGCAGGGACAAGCTACTGCCCACCTGGAGGGTGGAAAGCGACATCCCCGAACAGATGGAAGAAAACAGTTTCCAGTCTTGCAGCGGAGAGGTGCTGACGGAATGGGCGGTACAGGCTGCGGTGGAAGCCGATTGTTTGAAGGAATTCTTAGATAAAGAACATGCAGGAGATGAGGAGCTCTCCCGGCAGGGATGGGCAAGGGTGGACTCCATACGGAAGTTATCCACTCCCTTGCAGCGCCTTGTCTTCAAGAAAGAGATAGACTATATGGGCACCGCTCCCGCGGGGCGCGTGTGGATGGATCGCCTGGTGCTTTTCTCCAAGATGTCCGTCTCCCAAGAGTATATGCCCTATCTGGACGAACTGAAAGAACTGTATGCCCGCCTGCCGGAAGCGATGAAGCAGACGCCGGACGGGCAATTGGCGTATCAGTATCTCTTTCCGGTAAAGACCGTGGGCATCGGGGATGAGATGGCGGACGGAACGTTGTATGACGTGAACGGAGCGGTTCATCGCCTCGGAGAGTTTAAGGGGAAGTACATCCTGATTGATTTCTGGAGCCGGGGATGTGGCCCCTGCATCGAGTCCCTGCCCGAGCTGGAGAAGATTGGCGAACTGTACCGCGACTTGCTCGCCTTGGTCAGCATCAGCATCGACCCTGAAAAGCAGTGGAAGGAGTTTATAGACAAAAAGAAGATGACAGGCAACCAGTGGAACGAATTGCGCAAAGGCAATACGGGACTTGCCGCCAGCTACGGGGTGAGGGGATATCCCCACTATGTGCTGATTGCTCCCGACGGACGGGTGAAGGATATCTGGAACGGCTATGGCACGGGCTCGCTGCTGGGCAGGATGAAAAAGAATCTGGAGTAGACACTCATTCTTTCAACCGCTTTTCAATCCAGTCACGGTTCTCACGACCCAATCGGGCCTCTGCAAAGTCGAGGAAAACAGCCGTGTCTGCAATGCGGGCTTGGATAACGGCCGCCAGGAAATCAAAGAAAGAATCCTCGCCTACCCGCACCATGAGGTCGGCAAGCAATACCGAGCCTTTTCGGTAGAGGGCATAGTGCGCTTCGCGACTGGCGCGGTCGATTCCCCAAATGGGACGGATGTCGCGTGTTTCCTTGCGGTAGGTGTCGATGTAGTCGGCATAGGCTGCTTCACCGCGGGCGTGCCGGATGTATTGCAAGGCGCTGAACTCGGCGAAAGATTCGTTCAGCCAGTCGTGCCAGGTTTCGGTCGGAGCCTTGTTCCACCAGAAATGGCTGATTTCGTGGGCGGTATTCTTGAGTATGTATTCGTTGAACGATTTGGAATTGAGCGTAATGAAGTTCTTACGGCTGTAACCTCCCGAATCGCCGGAAGCGGAAAGCGAGAACTTTATATAGGTATTTTCATACCCCTTAATCTTGTAAAGACGCCGGAACAGTTTCAAGGCATCGTAACTGCATTGCAGTGCCGAGTCTGCATCGGCATCGGGAAAGTCGGTATAAATGAATTCAATGGTGGTGTCTCCGTGGTCGATGCGGCGGTTTTTCAGTATGGGGGAGGCGAGGATGACATTGTCGAAGTTCTGCCAGGGCTGTTTCATCTCCCACATCCCCTTGTCCGTGCGGGAGATAATGCCTGATCCGCTTACCGTATAACCGTCGGTGATGCCGATGCGCAAATGCGAATCATCGGCCAGGGTACCGTTGCAGACGGGATACCATGCCGTATAGTAACCGATTTCAACCCAGTGGTCAGTAAAGGATTGTCCCGGCCCTTGCATCCCCCGCATGTCCAGTGTGTAGCGGGCATCCATGCGACAGCGGTCGGAGACTCCTGCCGGGCGGTAGAGGGTCAGGGTTCGTCCTTCGATAATAAATTGGGCGGGGGCGGGACCAAGCGTATCGAAACGGTAGACTACTTCCTGCTTCTTATGGCGCAGCGCGTCGATGCGGGCGTGACGCCACAGCACCAACGAGATGGAATCATTGCCGTGGAAATCGACTTCGAACGAACCATCGACGGCAACCTGACGGGTCGGTACATCGATTTGCACGGTTAGATCGTAGCTGACTATGCGCGGAGCGTCCTGTGCCCGAAACGTTGGGGAGGAGAGAAGCCCTATCAGGAGGGAGACAATTGCAAGTGGTAGTTTCATAGCGTAACAATTTATAGTTATCAAACCGGGAGGTTTGTCTCCACAAAAATAATGCTTTTTGAAAAATATAAAATAAGAAAATAAACATGATTTGCGAAAAGATATCCTTGTCATTGTTCATTCGGAAGATTGTAGTACTTTTGCCAGGAGTAAGAGATTGTACTGGGATGCTTCTATAAGGGTTTATTCTTCAACAGGTTAAGCCAAGCTGAGGAGTATCTGAATAAATAAAAGGACCTGCTTATGAAAAGGATATTGTTGCTGTTATTGCTGTCGGTTTGTTTGTTGCCCTTGTCTGCCCGGCAGGCGGGAGAGGGGGCAAGCATCCTGGCTTCCCGTCTGGACACCCTGATAAAGTACCAACTTCCGCCGGGCTCGAATGTCGCCCTGTCGGTCTATGACCTGACGGAGAAACGGGCGCTGTACGGTTATCAGGCGGATAAACTTTCGCGCCCCGCCTCCACGATGAAGCTGCTGACTACCATTACGGCGCTTGCCCGTCCGGAGGCGGACGAACCTTTTCGCACAGAAGTATGGTATAAGGGAAGCATTGAGCGCGATACGTTGAAAGGCGACCTCTATGTGGTGGGCGGCTTCGACCCGGAGTTCGACGGGGAGGCGCTGGATTCCCTGGTGAGTGCCGTCGCCCGTTTCCCCTTCTCGGTCATACGGGGGACGGTGTACGGCGATGTGTCGCTGAAAGACTCCTTGTATTGGGGCAGCGGCTGGCTATGGGACGATACGCCCTACTCTTTCCAGCCCTATCTCTCTCCGCTGATGCTCGATAAGGGAGTCGTCACCGTGACTGCCTATCCGGGAGAGCGGGGAGATACGGCACGGCTGGAAGTCACTCCGGCATCGACTTATTACTCGGTGACGAACCGGACGCAGTCGCGCACCCCCTCCGCCGGCCGTTTTCGCGTATCGCGCAACTGGCTGGAAAACGGCAACCGTGTGGTGGTGACGGGCAATGTGGACGGGAAGCGCACGGGGACGGTGAACATTTATTCTTCGCAGGACTTCTTTATGCGCACCTTTCTGGACCGGTTGCAGGCGAAGGGCATACGCTGCATCTCGCAGGCGGACAGCGTTCCGTCTTCCGATTATTCCTTCGGGGAGTTCCTCAGAGACAGTGTTTCCGTGCAGATGGCCTGCCACAATACTTCCGTGCAGGCTGTTGTCAATCAAATCATGAAGGAAAGCGATAACCTGAACGCCGAAGCGATGCTGTGCCGGCTGGGGGCGCAGGCTGCCGGAAAGCGGCACGTTTCTGCCGAAGACGGACTGACGGCTATCCGGCAGATGATAAAGAAGTTGGGATATAACCCGGAGCGGTATAATGTGGCAGACGGGTGCGGGCTGTCCAATTACAATTACGTGTCTCCCGAACTGCTCGTCGCCTTCCTGAAGTACGCCTACTCGCGCACGGATGTGTTCCGCAAACTGTATAAGGCGCTGCCCGTCGGCGGGGTGGACGGCACCTTGAAGTTCCGCATGAAGAAAGGTACGCCTTCTCATCAGAAGGTGCACGCCAAGACCGGTTCCTTCACTGCCATCAACTGCCTTGCCGGCTATCTGAAAGCTGATAACGGACACCAGATTGCTTTCGCCATCATGAATCAGAATGTGCTGAAGGGTAAGGATGCGCGGGCGTTCCAGGATGCGGTGTGCGATGAGGTAATCCGGTGGGCGGGGAAGTGAAGATAGAAGAAAGAATAAGAGAGGATGTTGCATCTGTCTAAACCTCCCGCTTCCCTTCGTTTTTCATTTTTCCTTTTTCATTATCTTCTTCATCCTTCCGTCGTATTCCTATACTTCGCCGGCGACATTCCCAGATGCGCCTTCACATACTTACCGAAGAAAGACTGATTAGGGAAGTTGAAGTATTCCGAAATCTCCTTGATGGACTTGTCCGAGTGCTTCAATTCATACTTAATCCGTTCAACCGCATACTGGTTAATCCAATCCAGCGCCGTGCGCCCGGTCTCCTGCTTGATGGCGCTGGAGATGTACTTGGACGAATAGCACAAGATATCCGCATAGTAGGCCACCGAGCGGTGCTGCCCTCCATCCTTCGAGACTTCCCCTATAAAGCGCTTGAACAGATAGCCCGACTGCTTCATCCCTGCCTCCATGTTCTCGCACTTCTCTGCATAGCGGTGTATCTCCGCCAGCATCTCATGGAACACGGCGGAGAAAAGGAATTGCAGGATTTCATTCTGATAACGATGGGGAGGCTCGTTGATTTTGAACATCACCAGATCCATATAATAGCGGAAACGGATGTCCCTGTCATCTCCCGGCGTGTGTATCGGATTCTTATAGATATACGAGATTACCTTTTCCGTGTCCTTCTCCTTCTTCACCGCGCATTGCAGAAAGCGGGTGGAAAATCCTATCATCCTTACCTTATGCCCCATGCTGAACATCACATTACTCATAATCATTGTGGGCAGGCACAAAAGCAACTCGTCCGCCTGCAAGACGTGGGTCTTGCCGTTAATGTCCAGTTGCAGCCGCCCGTCTATACACATTAAGATAAGAAAGAAGTTCAGCCTTACCGAATCTGTCTTATAAGGCAGGTTTTCCATGCAGCTTGCCACCATAAAGTCGTCGCTTACGTAATCTATCTTTGCGTTTGCCAGTTTGAAGTCTTCGATAGATATAGTCTTGATTGTTCCTTTTTCCATATTGTTCTTTATTTCTGCTGCAAAGATGGACAATAATGCAGGAACGCGGATGTTCTATTCTCCCAAACAATTGTTCTATTTGTCTCATGCTTTGAAAATGAATATCATAATAGGGCTATCTTAGGGAAAATGGAACATTGTTGCAGGAAAATGGATAAACGGCGGATTGTTCCATTGTTCTATCTTTGCCGCTGTTTTAAACAATAGAAATATGACAAAAGTAAATGGAAAATGGATACGACTGATGACATTCGTCGGTTGTACGATGTGGTTGGCATCCTGCAAGCAGGCACCGGATGCCGGAGTGATGCCTTCTTATGCAACAATGAAAGTGGCGACCGCCGACAAGGAGCTCACCACTTCCTATTCGGCTACGATACGCGGCCGCCAGGATATCGATATTTACCCGCAAGTATCGGGAACGATTGAAAAGCTGTGCGTGACGGAAGGTCAGGCAGTGCGCCGCGGACAATTGCTTTTCATCATAGACCAGGTGCCCTACCGTGCGGCGCTGAAGACCGCCGTTGCCAATGTGGAAGCGGCACGCGCAGGCCTTGCCACTGCCGAGCTGACCTACAACAGCCAGAAGGAACTCCGCGCCCAGAACGTGGTATCGGACTTCAGTCTGAAGACAGCGGAGAACACCTACCTCACCGCCAAAGCGCAACTGGCGCAGGCCGAAGCGCAGGAGGTGAACGCGCGCAATAACCTTTCGTACACCGAAGTGAAAAGTCCCAGCGACGGCGTGGTAGGCGCATTGCCCTATCGTGCAGGGGCGTTGGTGGGTCCCACCCTTCCGCAACCGCTGACCACCGTGAGCGACAATAACCAGATGTACGTCTACTTCTCCATGACCGAAAACCAGTTGCTCGCCCTCACCCGGCAGTACGGCTCGATGGACGAGGCGCTGAAGAACATGCCCGAAGCGACGCTGCAACTGAACGACAACTCCCTGTACGACCAGCCGGGAAAGATAGAAAGCATCAGCGGCGTCATCGACCGCCAGACCGGTACGGTAGTGGCGCGTGCCGCCTTCCCCAACCAGTCGCACCTGCTGCACAGCGGCGCTTCGGGCAGCATCCTTCTGCCCACCGTCTACAAGGATTGTATCATCATTCCGCAGGGAGCCACCGTGCAGATGCAGGACAAGACGCTTGTATATAAGGTAGTGGACGGAAAAGCCGTCTCCACCCTTATCTCCGTATCGCCCGTGAGCGACGGACGCGAGTATGTGGTTCTGGACGGACTGAAACCCGGTGACGAGATTATCTCCGAAGGTGCCGGCCTGGTGCGCGAAGGAACACCAGTAAAGTAACCCCCACAGATACCCCAAATGATATAATCCCCCCTTATCATTTATCAACTATCCTCTATCAACTATCAATTATCAACTAAAATGAAAGGCAACATATTTATCAAACGGCCCGTCATGGCCGTCTCTATCTCCATCCTGATTCTGGTGATAGGGCTTATCTCGCTCTTCACGTTACCCGTGGAGCAGTACCCCGACATCGCACCGCCCACGGTGCAGGTGTCCGCCTCTTACACCGGCGCTGATGCCGAAGCCGTGATGAACAGTGTCATCATGCCGCTGGAAGAAAGCATCAACGGCGTGGAGAACATGATGTACATCACCTCCACCGCCACCAATGCCGGCTCCGCCACCATCAACGTGTACTTCAAGCAGGGCACCGACCCCGACATGGCGGCGGTGAACGTGCAGAACCGCGTGTCGAAAGCACAGGGACTGCTGCCTGCCGAAGTAACCAAAATCGGCGTCAGCACCCAGAAGCGGCAGACCAGCTTCTTGCAGATTAACGCCTTGGTGAGCAACGACGGCCGTTACGACCAGACGTTCCTGGGCAACTATATGGACATCAACATCATCCCGCAAATCAAGCGTGTGGAAGGTGTGGGCGACGTAATGATGCTGGGCGACACGTACAGTATGCGTATCTGGCTCAAGCCCGAGCGGATGGCACAGTACGGACTGGTGCCCTCGGACGTGACCGCCGTACTGGGCGAACAGAACATCGAGGCGCCTACCGGCTCGCTGGGCGAGAACTCGAAGAACGTATTCCAGTTTACGATGAAGTATCGCGGACGGTTGAAGAGCGCCGAAGAATTCAAGAACACCGTGGTGCGCGCACAAAGCGACGGTTCCGTACTCCGCCTGAAAGACGTAGCGGAAGTGGAGCTGGGCACGCAGACCTACAGCTTCAGCAGTGGAATGGACGGCAAGCCGGCGGTGACGTTCCTCGTCTTCCAGACGGCAGGCTCCAACGCCACGGCGGTGAACGAAGAAATCTCCCAACTGATGAAGCAACTGGCGAAAGATCTGCCGCAAGGTACGGAGTTCGTCAACATGATGTCGTCCAACGACTTCCTGTTCGCCTCCATCCACAACGTGGTGGAGACGCTGATTATCGCCATCATCCTCGTTATCCTGGTGGTGTACTTCTTCCTCCAGGACCTGAAAAGTACGCTGATACCGTCCATCTCCATCATCGTCTCGCTGGTGGGTACGTTTGCCTGCCTGATGGCGGCAGGATTCAGCATCAACATCCTGACCCTCTTTGCCCTGGTGCTTGCCATCGGTACGGTGGTGGACGACGCCATCGTGGTGGTGGAAGCGGTGCAGTCCAAGTTCGATGCCGGATACACTTCGCCGTATAAGGCGACAAAGGATGCTATGGGCGACGTGACGATGGCTATCGTTTCCTGTACGTGTGTCTTCATGGCGGTGTTCATCCCCGTAACATTCACGGGCGGTACGTCGGGTATCTTCTATACGCAGTTCGGTATCACGATGGCAACTGCCGTCGGCCTCTCCATGGTTTGCGCCCTCACGCTCTGTCCGGCACTCTGCGCCATGATTATGCGCCCGTCGGACGGCACCAAGAGCGCCAAGAGCATCAACGGACGGGTGCGCGCCGCCTACAACGCCTCGTTCAACGCCGTGCTGGGCAAGTATAAAAGAGGTGTGATGTTCTTCATCCACCACCGTTGGATGGTATGGACTTCCCTGATAGCCACCATCGTGCTGCTGGTGTGGCTGATGATGACTACCAAGACGGGACTCGTGCCGCAGGAAGACCAGGGAACCATCATGGTGAACGTCGCCACTTCGCCCGGCAGCACGCTGGAAGAAACGAACAAGGTAATGGCAAAGCTGGAAGACATCCTGAAGAACACGCCCGAAGTGGAACACTACGCCCGTGTATCCGGCTACGGCTTCCTCTCCGGACAGGGTACCTCCTACGGTCTGGTGATAGGCCGACTGAAAGACTGGAGCGAGCGGAAAGGCAGCGAACACAGCTCGAATGCCGTGATAGCCCGCCTCAACGCCCAGTTCTCCGCCATCAAGGAGGCACAGATATTCAGCTTCGAGCCGGGTATGATTCCGGGCTACGGTATGGGTAACTCCATCGAGCTGAACATGCAGGACCGCACGGGAGGCGACATGGCTACCTTCTACCAGTCGGTGATGCAGTTCCTCGGGGCACTGAACCAGCGTCCGGAGGTGGCAATGGCCTACACGTCGTATGCCATGAACTTCCCGCAGATTTCGGTGGATGTGGACGCCGCCAAGTGCAAGCGCGCCGGCATCTCGCCCGCCACGGTGCTCGACGCGTTGGGCAGCTATTGCGGCGGCGCATACATCAGCAACTACAACCAGTTCGGTAAGGTGTACCGCGTAATGATGCAGGCCGCTCCGCAGTTCCGCCTGGACGAACACGCGCTCAATAACATGTTCGTGCGCAACGGCACGGAGATGGCGCCCATCAGCCAGTTTGTCACGCTGAAGAAGGTGCTGGGTCCGGAAGTATCCAACCGCTTCAACCTTTACAGCTCCATTTCCGCCAACGTGAACGCTGCCGAAGGATATTCCAGCGGCGAGGTGCAGAAGGCCATCGAAGAAGTGGCTGCGCAAACCCTGCCTACGGGCTACGGCTACGAATACGGCGGTATGGCGCGCGAGGAGTCCAACTCCGGCGGCAGTAAGACGGTCTTCATCTACGGTGTCTGCATCCTGCTGATATACCTCATTCTGTCTTGTCTGTACGAGAGCTTCCTTATCCCGTTCGCCGTCATCCTGTCCGTACCGTTCGGACTGATGGGGTCGTTCCTTTTCGCCAAGCTCTTCGGACTGGAGAACAACATCTACTTGCAGACGGGTGTGATTATGCTTATCGGTCTGCTGGCAAAGACCGCCATCCTGATTACGGAGTACGCCATCGAGCGCCGGCGCAAGGGGATGGGCATCGTGGAGTCGGCCTACTCTGCCGCCCAGGTGCGTCTGCGTCCTATCCTGATGACGGTGCTGACGATGATTTTCGGTATGCTTCCGCTGATGTTCTCCACCGGTGCGGGCGCCAACGGTAACAGTTCGCTGGGTACGGGCGTCGTGGGTGGTATGGCAGTGGGAACCTTGGCGCTGCTCTTTGTGGTGCCGGTGTTCTACATCATCTTCGAGTACTTACAGGAGAAAGTCCGCAAGCCGATGGAAGAAGAAGCAGACCCGCAAGTGCTGCTGGAAAAGCAACGGAGCGAAGCGGAACGCAAGAAGGAGTAAGTGACCAAGCGCAGAACGGTTTGTGTGCCGCCCGCTGAAACGAAGTATTTCACCCGCCGATACCAACTGTTTTGCCCGCTGAAACGAAGTGTTTCGAGCCTTGGAACAAAGTGTTTCCCCAGCCGGAACAAACCGTTTCGAGCGCTGAAACAAAATGTTTTCCCTGATGAAACAAACCGTCTCCCCCGCAGGCGTCCATTACGCCGTGCGGAGGGGACAAAACAAAAACTTATAGGAAGAAATGAAGAAATATATCATCCCATTGTTTGCCGCCGGTTTCCTGCTGAGCAGTTGCGGCATCTACACCAAATACAAGCCGGCCACGGAAGTCCCCGACAACCTCTACGGCGAAGAAGTGGCAACGGAAGATTCCACCAACCTGGGCGGTATGGACTGGCGCGAAATCTTTACCGACCCCGCCTTGCAGGCTTTGATTGAGCAAGGCCTGGAGAACAACACCGACTACCAGTCGGCACAACTGCGCGTGGAAGAAGCGGAAGCCACGCTGCTGTCTGCCAAACTCGCCTTTCTGCCCTCGTTCGCCCTTGCTCCGCAGGGCACGGTGAGCAGTTTCGATTCTCACAAAGCGACGCAGACCTACTCCCTGCCCGTCACCGCCAGTTGGGAACTGGACGTCTTCGGGCGGATGCGCAATGCCAAGAAGCAGGCGAAGGCCCTCTACGCCCAAAGCCAGGACTACCGCCAGGCGGTGCGCACGCAGTTGATAGCCGGCATCGCGAATACGTATTATACGTTGCTGATGCTGGACGAACAGCTCGCCATCTCCCAGCAGACGGAAGAGGCGTGGAAGGAAACCGTAGCCTCTACCCGCGCGCTGATGAATGCCGGACTGGCAAACGAAGCGGCTGCCTCGCAGATGGAAGCCACTTACTACCAGGTGCAGACTTCGGTGCTGGACTTGAAAGAACAGATTAACCAGGTGGAGAACAGTCTTTCCCTGCTGCTGGCCGAGACGCCGCACGCCTACGAACGGGGCAACGGGGGCAAGCCGCAATTCCCCGAAGACTTCTCCGTGGGCATCCCGGTACAGATGCTTGCCAACCGCCCGGATGTGCGTTCGGCAGAGCGTTCGTTGGAAATGGCCTTCTATGCCACGAATGCGGCACGTTCGGCTTTCTACCCCTCCATTACTTTGAGCGGTAGTGCAGGGTGGACGAATGCTGCCGGTTCCATGATAGTGAATCCGGGCAAGTTCCTCGCCTCCGCCGTGGCTTCGCTGACGCAACCGCTCTTTGCGCGCGGACAGGTGATTGCCCAATACCGCATCGCCCGCGCCCAGCAGGAAGAAGCTGCTTTGAGCTTCCAGCAAGCGTTGCTGAATGCCGGCAGCGAGGTGAACGATGCTCTCACCGCCTATCAGACGAGCAAGGAGAAAAGTGTCTTATTAGACAAGCAAGTGTCTTCCCTGCAAATGGCCCTGAAGAGCACCTCTCTGCTGATGGAGCATGGCAACACGACTTATTTGGAAGTACTCACCGCCCGCCAGACTTTGCTCAACGCGCAACTGTCGCGTGCCGCAAACCGCTTTGCGGAGATACAAAGCATGATTAACCTGTATCAGGCTTTAGGCGGCGGGCAGGAATAGATATTTATACTCTCTCTGCATCTTCATTTTCACTCAGATGAAGAAGGTAAGGCTGCCCCGGGAAGTGATTCCGTAGGGCAGCCTGTTTTGTTAATGTGCTAATGGGGGGAATGTGCCAATGTGCTAATGTGCCAATGTGCTAATTGCCATGCGGCGTGATAGCGCAGCCTAAGGCTGAAAGCCTTTTATCTTATAGCCCGGGGTAACCACCCC
>ENA-OYYE01000611-OYYE01000611.1-human-gut-metagenome-genome-assembly--contig:-NODE-611-length-17771-cov-3.850192_pt1 | contig 17771 bp, 6 predicted proteins | sample MGYA00243244_ERZ653437 | MGnify/ENA primary metagenome ERZ653437 (study PRJEB26926, sample SAMN06165130) | human gut metagenome | biome: ENVO:00009003; feature: ENVO:2100002; material: ENVO:00002003...
GTCGGCAGCGTCAAGATGTGTATAAGAGACAGAACGCAAACAGGCCCAATACACAAGAGAAAAGCAATCTATCGGGAGCGCATACAACGAGGATAACCAAACTATCCTTTTCGAACAGCCGCAAAACACGGCAGAGGGCAACTTGTTTGACGTTCCGCGCGATTTCTCCCAGCAGGTCGTTGAAACTATCCTAAAACCTTTACAGGCTGAAATAGACAACCTGCAAGAAACCATATTCAAAGTAGAAGCGTCGAAAGGAAAGATCATTGCCGATGCGATTGCGGCCCACCGTGCGCAACAACGCCTATCATTCAATGACACGCCCCAAGCAGCCCCGCAAGCCCCTGTCGGGCCAAAGTCCACCGATGCAGAGTTTACCCCGGCTGTCAGAACAGAATATAACCAATACCTTACCCATGCAATCAAGACCTTTCCGGATAAGGTTTTCAGCATCTTACATAATGATCTGATAAAAGCCGGATTCGTGCGGGATGTTCGGCGACTGGCAAAGAAAGACGCTACCGCTGCTATCAAGCTGGTTGCCGAGGTCAATGCCGCTGCCGAGAAATATGCCGGGAAACAAGTACTCACATCCCGCCACAGCATATTTGCGGAATTAGAGAAAATGCAGGCCGCCCAAGCCAGCGCCAGCATGAAAGCTACGAGCCCATCGACGGAGCAAAGTTCGATCTTCAAGCCAACAGAACATACACGACACTCCAAAACCGGGGCCGAACTCTACTCCGTAAAACTGGCCGACCGGGTAGAGCGGGCTATATTCGACGATCTGAAAAAAAGGGCCAAAGCACATGACGGCTATTATAGCAGTTACACCCGTAGTTTTCTATTCAACACCTCTGAGGATGCAGAAGCATTCCGAGCCGAGCAGAAGCGCCCCGACATGCAGGCAACACCGGCCCCTCTAAATGACATGCCAGCAGCCCCCGAAACATACACCGGCAACAACGCAGGACACCTCGTCCCGGCGGTAAGTGCAGAGAAAAAAAGCGATACAGAATACAATGCCGCAGAAAAGCCGACCGAGTACGGAGCCCAGAACAAGCTGGTAACGTCGGAGCGATACGAAGAATTGAAACGGCAGATGCGGGCCAAGCTCGGCCAGCTTAACACCGGATTCGACCCCGAAATACTCGCTATCGGTACACAAATGGCTGCGTTCCATGTTGAGGCCGGGGCCCGAAGATTCGCGGATTATGCCCGGCGGATGCTCGCCGATTTGGGGGAGGCTATCCGGCCTTACCTCAAGCCGACCTATGTAGGCGCACTCCACATGCCGGGCATGGAAGAATATACCGCGCAAATGGACACATACAGCGACGTGATGCACTTTGATCTGGACAGCCTCGACAAGCCGCAATCTGCGGCAGGACAGGGAGCAGCACCGAGCCCGGCCATAGTCCCCGAAGCCGACACACAGCGCCGTCTGGCAGGCCGCTATGACACTACTGGAACCACGGAGAAAGACATACACGAAACCGGCAATCTGCGGCCCGAGAAAAAATTCCGCAAAGACCTTACGCAGTTCAGTAAAGAACTCGTAAAGGCGCTGGGCTGGGAACATAAAACAGACAAAAAAGGTAAGACGTTATATGCCGAAACTAATATCGCACCGGCAGGCGGCGACGGCTCCATCACGCTCTTGCCGGCGGATTCCGAATACGGAATATACATAAATATTCCCGTTCATCCCTCTGGATATATAGCCAGTAGCGACTATACTGATGATTTGGTAATTGAAGATATATTAGGAGCCGGTAGCCCCATCCTATACCGTGTCTGCACGACCACAAAATCATACCTGCTCGATGCTCCAAACCGCTATGCCCCGGCAGATATTACCGTCGGTGAAATGGCCGAACTTGCTAAAAACGAATTAAATTCATATATTCGCCGTAAGAACGCACCGGAACCCACTACTCCCGATGCCTCGGACGGCACAAAACCAAACAACCATGAAAACCCTGCGAACAATACAGACCGAATGGGCCCGGACAGCCCTTTGGGAAATGGCCGAATACCTGCCGGGGATGCTTCTGCGTATGTACCGCGAGGAACCGAGGGAGTTGGTAACGTGGATAGAGGAAACCGTAGACAAAGCGTTGGATTGGAAGAAAGCGGCGCTGGCGAACGGGAGCGACCCGCAGTTAGTCGAAGAACTGTTCCGGGAACGTCTGAAACCGGACTACTGTCCGGAGGAACCCGAGCCAATCACGATCAGCGAGGAACAGATGGCCGAGATCGTCGCCGATCTGGAAAAAATAGCCGAAACCATGTAATAGAGCGCGGGCGCGACATCGCGCCCCACGGCGAGGTCAGCAAGATCAAAGCGAACCTGTCGGCTATCCGATTGGTAAAACAGCTTGAAGCCGAGGAACGCGAAGCAACTGCCGACGAAAAGGCCGTATTGGAGCAATTCACGGGCTGGGGCGGCTTATCATCCGTATTTAAAGGGGGTAATTCCTATTTCAACGAACTACAAGAGTTATTAACCCCCGAGGAATACGAGGCGGCCCGAGCATCCACGACTACATCATTCTACACACCGCCCGAGATCGTTTCGTCCGTCTGGGACATGATCGAGCGGCTTGGATTCGCCGGTGGCTCCGTGCTGGAACCGTCGGCAGGTATCGGACACTTTTTCGGGCTTATGCCTGCTGCGTTGAGTGCAAAATCCAACCTTGCGGGTGTAGAAATCGACGAGATTTCCGGACGCATCCTGCGGGCACTCTATCCGGATGCAACCGTAAGGGTTGAGGGTTTCGAACAGCAGCGCATCCCCAATAATCGGTACGACCTGATCGTTACGAACGTGCCGTTCGGGGCGATCAAAGTACACGACACGTTCGACAAAGACCTGTCGGCCAAGTTCGACATTCACGACTATTTCATCGCCAAAAGTGTACGCAAGCTCAAACCGGGCGGGCTGGGGGTGTTCATCACCGCCACCAGCACGCTCGACCGCAGCACAGCTCTGCGTAACTGGGTCGTTGCCGACGGCAACGCCGATTTTATCGGGGCTGTACGTCTGAATACAGCGACATTCAAACAAGCTGCGGGTACTGAAACATCCGCAGACATCATCATCATCCGTAAACGGGACGAGGCCGGGCAGTCGTCATACGCGGCGAATATGCAGACCACGGTTTTGGAGCGCGAGGCTCCATATATTAAGTACGTCAAAAATGATAAAGGTCGATTTACAAGCGAAGATGCCACGGCACGGATGGTTTACAACAAATATTATTTCGATCATCCCGAGTTCATGGCCGGGCAGATGCGGTTCGGCTTCGAAAGTGGTGTAGAAATCCGTCCCACCGAGCAGCGCTGCATTCCGGTTGTGGCTATCGACCAAAACCAAGTTATAAAACAATTCATCGCGTCACTCCCGACTGATCTGTATTCCGTAACCCCCTCGGTTCCGGAACAAACTCGGACTATGATAGCCCCAGATGGCACCAAAGAGGGTGCCCTTACGCTGATCGACGGCAAACCGCATATAGTCCAATTCGGGTCTGCAATCCCTGTGGATTGGAACCGCCAGAACGTAAAGGGCCGTAGTAAAACCGTAGTATTGAAAGAGTATTTGGAGCTTAAAAAGACCATATACGACCTACTCGATGCAGAAAACAAAGACCTGCCGAATATCGAACGGTTACGGGCAGAACTTAATAATCTTTACACCAAATTCACCCACCGGTACGGTACACTTTCAAAGAATACAAGCCTTACATTTCTGCGGGACGACGTAGACTATCCCGCAATCGCAGCTATTGAAAATGTCGAAGAATCGAATAATCCGGGTGAAAAGAAAAGATTTACCATAACCAAGTCTGATATTTTCTCTCGCAGGGTCATTGAGCCAGTACGTCAGCCAAAAGCCGAAAACGAGAAAGATGCAATCGCACTTTCGCTTTATCACCGTGGCCGCCTCGACCTGCCCTACATCGCCGAATTACTCCATAAGTCGCAAGAGGACGTACAAGATGCAATGCTTACGCAGGAACTTGCATATATCAACCCCGTTACAGGTCTTGTTGAGGAACGCAGCGAATACCTATCCGGCAATGTCCGCGACAAATTATTACAGGCAGAACAGGCCAATGAAAACGGCCTGTTCAACGCCAACATCCGCGCATTGTCGAAGATCATCCCGCTGGACGTTCCGTTACCGCAGATAAAAATTTCGCTGGGTAGCACATGGGTTCCAACCGAGCTATACGAACGTTTTTTTCACGAGAAGTTCAACGTTGAGGCGAAGATCACCAAAACTGCGGCTAACAAATATATTGCACGAATAACCAACAAAGGGAACACGGTCGATGCGAGCATGGGTGTAGCGGATGCCCCCGGCAGCAGGCTCGCGCTTGACCGAATGAACAAGACCCAAACCTACCTATCAAAAAAGGAGTGGGACAGCCTTACGAACAAGGAAAAGAAAGTTAAAGACCCCGAAGCTATGGCGCAGGCAGCCATAAAGCAGACGGAACTGGATGAGGCTTTCGAGCAATGGTGCAAGCAACAAGACGAGGCGACCACCGACAAACTGACTGAAATATACAATACGGCATTTAACAGTATCGTCGAACGTCAGATCGACGTTTCGACATTCGACTATTTCCCCAATGCCGCGCACACGAAGAAACCCCGTGAACATCAAAAAATCGGGGTTATGCGTGGGTTGCAAGGCCCGACCTTACTTGCGCATGAGGTCGGCACCGGAAAAACGATCACGCTCATTTCGACGGCAATGGAAATGCGGCGGCTCGGAATAGCTCATAAGCCCTGTATCGTCGTTCAACGTTCGACCTATGAGCAGTTTGTAAACGAAATCAAATCATTATATCCCGCGGCCCGCGTGCTGGTACCCTCCGCCAAAGACCTTACGGCATCCCAGCGGCAACAGCTTTTCGCCAAAATCGCCTACAACGATTGGGATATTGTCGTTTTGTATCACGGTTATCTGGATGCTATACCCGATGATCCTATTAGGGTCAATCAGTATATCGACGGATTGATCGAGGAAAAGGTAGAGCAGTTGAAAGAGGTTGAGGCAAGCAATCCCGACAATGCGAAACGACTGGCCTACGGCATTAAGAAAGAAATTGAGGGGCTGGAGAAGAAAAAAGTAGGTAGCGAAAAATCAATAAAAGAGGAGGAAAAGGTAAAATCTAACGCTCGGGCCCAAGCTCAACGGCTACTCGACCGTCGCACGGATGAAACCATGACCTTTGAGCAGTTAGGCATTGATGCGTTATTGGTAGACGAAGCACATGCCTATAAGAAACTCGGTTTTACAACCGACCTGCAAAACATTAAAGGAATCGACCCGGCAGCGTCCCAGCGGGCACAAAGTCTACGGCTGAAATCAACCTATATTCTTGAAAATAATAGCGGGAAAAATGTTGTCCTCGCCACCGGAACGCCGATTTCCAACACGATGGCGGAAATGTGGACTTTCATGCGCTACCTGCTGCCGCAAAACGTATTACAGGAATACAACATAGACACTTTTGATGCCTTTGCAAGCAATTTCGGGAGTATCGAAGAATCTGCGGAATTTGGAACAAACGGGAAATTTAAGGTCGCTCAGCGTTTCGCCAGCTATTCGAATATGCCGGAATTACTGGCGATCTGGCAGCAGATCGCGCATGTCGTATTGACGGAGGATGTATCCAGCTTACGCGAGGGGGTTGGCACACCGCGCCTCGACGGGGGTAAGCCGACAGATATAATGCTCGATCAAACCCCGGCCCTGCGGAAAGTCATGCGCAGCATCCGGGATACGCTTGAACGTTTCGACGCTATGCCCGCGAAACAGAAGCGGGAAAACAGCCATATCCCGTTGGTGATGTTCGGGCTGGCAAAGCGTGCAGCTATTGACGTTCGGCTGATAAATCCCGATCTTCCGGATGAACCGGGCAGCAAGGTTAATAATGCCGTGCGGGAGATTCTCGCCGATCTGAAATCCACCGACCACTATAAGGGTACCGCAGCTATCTTCTGCGATTCTTACCAAAGCCGCGACCGGCGGTTCAATGTCTTTGAGGACATAAAGCGGAAATTCATTGCTGCAGGTATTACTGCCGAACAGATCGCTATTATCCACGACTACAACACAGACGAACAGAAAGCGCGACTTTTCCGGCGCGTGAACAATGGCGACGTTCGAATAGTAATGGGTACTACTGAAAAACTCGGTATCGGAGTTAATATGCAGGAGCGTTTGCACCTTCTCGTAAATCTCGACGTGCCTATCCGTCCAATGGACTATATGCAGCGGGTTGGTCGTATCATCCGGCAGGGTAATTCCCATCTGAAAATGGATTTACCGGTGCGTATTCTGCGGCTGGGCGTAAAACAAACGCTTGATGTAACCGGCTATCAACGCTTGAAGATCAAAGAGGCGTTTATCCGACAGGTGATGAAAGGCGATATATCATCCCGCACGCTGGAGGAACCCGACGCCGAGAGTAGCGACAGCACGAATTTCGGACAGATGATGGCGTCATTATCCGGCAGCCAAGCGGCACTTGCGTTGTCGCTTGCACAGAACAACCTGCGCAAGTTGAGAAATGCCCGCGACTACCACTACCAGCATCAGGCATACGTTACCCGCAACCTCAAATGGCTGCAAAATATACTTGACACGACACCGGGCGTTATAGCAACACTTGAAAAGCAAGGGAACGAATTTCGGAAGATATTTCCGGACAATACAATCGTATCAGTAGAATATGGCTCACAGAAAGCCGAAAATGGCGATTATGAAAAACTCTTTGCCCCACTAAACAAGCGCATCGAGGCCGAAGCCGATGCACTACGGAAAACGCCCGAACGCGATCACGCAGAGCTAAAAACTACAATCCGTATCAACGGAAAGACATTTGATATAAAGATAGGACTTAAAAAAACGTGGGCTTTATCAAATGAAAAAGATGTTCGGATATTCCGCGGCATATCCTATGTATGCGAGGAAGCACCTGAAATAAAAGGCGATGCCGGAGCCAAAATATCGAATGTTTTAGAGCAGGTTGCCTATACTATTTCTGGCAAGTGGTACATACAGGAAATAGAATCCCGCCAACTTGGATTGGAAACAGCAAAGCAGGACTATGAACGGCTGCAAGCGCAGGTTAGCGGGGCTTTTCCGAAACAGGCAGAACTGGAAGCAACAGAGGCCCGGATAGCGGAATTAGAGGCACAGATGGCCGCAGAACTGGCTGAGATCGAAGCCCAACAAAAGGCCGATACGGACGAAGAAGCGATAGACATTGACCCGGATGAACTGCTCGACGATGCCGCAGGCGACAGCATCCGGTTCCGGGATGGCAGTAGTTGGTTTGACCCCGAACGTCCCGCGAGTGACAACACCATAGCGCACGCGGCAACCCGTCTTGCAAAAAAGCTCAACACACCGGTTGAGATCGTCGCCGACCTTACACACATCACGGACAACGACCCGCTGGCCCTGCGGAGGAAACGTCGGGCCAAAGGCTACTACGACCCGACCACAGGCCGGGTGGTTATTGTCATGCCGAATATTACGACCCGAGCGGATGCCGAGGCGACCGTATTACACGAGATCGTCGGCCACATGGGGCTGCGTTCCCTGCTGGGTGAACGGTTCGGGCTATTCCTCGATAACGTTCATAAGTCGCTGGATGAAACCGGCGTTCGGGCCGTGGCCGACATGATGGCCCAAGAGCAAAAACAACGTTCCGGCAAACTGACGGCTGTTGAGGCCCGGCGGCTCGCCACAGAAGAATATCTTGCGCGGCTGGCCGAAGGGAACATCACCCCGAGCCGCTTTGCCCGCATCATTGGGCGCATACGCTCCATGCTCCGCGAGGCGTTGAGGTTGCCGCTGCGCATCAGCGACCGGGACATCGCCTATATGCTATGGTTGTCGAAGCACCGTCGTATGACGGCCAAGACCGCAGGCGCAGCCGTAACCGAAGCTGCCACCGCACACCGCATCCGGCAGCAGCTTTACAGCGTTCCCGGCGACACCCGTTACCGCGTGATCTTCGACGATGCCATCCCGGAGAATATCGAACGATATGCCGTTGAGCAATATGTTAAGGAACGACACATTATCGGAACATTATTCGAGAACGAACACGTTGCGAACGATTTCGCATTACGAGCCTATGCCCTAATCGACGACATGGGCCGAACGATCATCGACCACATGGGCCCCGACCGGCTCAAATCCATGCGCAAATACCTCGCACTATTTGATCTGCAAAAATTGACCGACAAAGACAGTTACCGGCGGGTGATCGACGAACTGGTAGCTACACTCCCGTCAGCGACCAAGCAGGAGATTATGCGCACCATGAGCCGACACCTGCAATTTGTCATGTCGGATAAGTACCGCAGCCCCTTACGGCGGCGGACGATGGCCAGCGAACGCCCGCTGCCGGAGAATTTCAAGTATGCCGGAGAATTTGTTGAGGAACTACTCAAACAGAAGCGCAAACAACCCGAAATGGCCCCCAGCGGCAATATCGAACCTACGGTGATTTACGACAAACAAAGTTGGAAAAACCGTCAATACACCCGGCTCATAGACAGCACGCTGCCCGTGCAGCAACTACAAGAGGTGATAAAGCAGCGCGGCGACCAGATCGACGATCTGACAGACCTACACAAGCACTTAAACCACTTATCAAGCGTCACAAAGACCGCGATAGACAAGTACACGAAAGAGTATTTAGACCCCATATTGGATTGTATTGTGGGTATCTCCAAGCAGACCGGAATGACCGAGGATAATATCATTGACTATATCACAGCCGAATCGTCACTCGAACGCCATGCCTCGGGCATCGCGGCGCTCTCCGAAGATCAGCGCGATCCGTGGAATGATAAGTATGCCCGCAAGCTGGTTGCCGACTTTCGCCGTCGGGCCGGAGACGAACAGACACAACAGCTATGGCAGGCGATCAATGCGGCCAATGATCGGGTACTCGACATTCTCGTTGAGGATGGGATGCTCGCTCCTGAACACCGAAAGTTGATAAAGGGCCACGGCTGGGCATATTATGTACCCTTATGCGATTACGACTACAACTTTGAGGACAGCGAGGGGAACCCGCAAGCGTTCGACGCAACCGAAATATACGACTTTATGGACGAAATCCGTGGCCCGCGACCGCTACGGCAAGTACTACATGAAGCCGAGGGCCGCACGAATAAGCCCCGAAACCCCGTGGCCCAAATGGTAAACATCGGCATTGGGGCTATCATCGCGGCCAAGACCAACCGGGCACGGCAGGCGGCTCTGCGTTTGGCACAGAACAATAGCCGGGGCTCGGATGATCTGTTTCGCGTAGATAAGGTCTGGTTGGCAAAGGGGCTTGGGAACCGCTGGGTAACAACGACTATTAACCCGTCCGTTGAGGATATAGAAATATCGCAGGCTGCACGCAAAGAAATCGCACGGCTGAAAAAGGAACTGGATGCGGCGTTAAATGCCCATGACGACGAATTGGCCGTTTACCTCGAAAACCGCATCGACGAAACCGAACGCCTAAACATCGTGCGACCGGCAGAGGCCGACAGCCGTTTTGAGAACGAGGGGCACATGGGCCAATCCATCGAGCGACAACGCAATATAGAGTGTTTCGTAAACGGGATTCGGTACATGGTAACATTCGCCGATCCAGCCGTGGCCAATGCCATCAATCAGTACAACCGACTGACTATCCCAAAATGGCTGGACGACACCGTGGGCAACGCGACACGCTGGCTGGCCCAAGCGTTCACATCCCGAAATCCGGCATTTGTAGCAGCGAACTTTCTGCGTGACGTGCAACACGCCGCGCTGATACATGGCATCGACCCCGGCGGCGACCTGCGCGGATTCATGCGCAACATTCCCCCGAGCATGGCGACGATCACGCGGAACGTGCGCGGTAAATCCGCACCGCTGAAGGTGGCAGAGCTCGGGCGGCTCGACATACTCAATACCGCCGACCGCAAAATGTTGATCGAGCAATACGGGCCCGAGCGTGTGATGGATGCACTCTACGAATATTTCCGGGATAATGGTGGAGAAACAGGTTTTGTGCATAGTAAAGATGTAGCCGAGGCTGAAAAGGAGATCAAGCGTTATGTAGCGTTCCGCACGGGCCGCGTTGCGGAGCTCGCAAAAGCAGCGCAGCCCAGCGAGCGCCCCGGCATCTGGCTCTCCTATGCAGCGCAGAAAAGCGGTGCGAAAGCGATAGCTACGGGATTGGAAAATGCGTCGAAAGTCGCCGAGAACACCTCGCGTTTCGCTACATTCCTCGCGTCACTCGATCAGGGCAAATCGCTGCTGGTAGCTATTGACGAAGCGAAGAACGTAACGGTGAATTTTAACCGGCGCGGAACGGCAACACGTCCGCTGGGTATGTTCTACGTCTTTTTCAACGCATCAGTACAAGGAGCCGCCCAGATTGCCCGCGTAGCGTTCAAAAACCGTAAGCGATTTGCGAAAGTCGTTGCTTCATTGGCCGCTGCCGGGTTCCTCGACAGCCTGCTACTCGATTTCTTTTTGGCGGGTTCCGGCGACGATGGCCGCGATCTGGTCGTTTCGGAATACGAGAAGCGGAACCACCTTATAATCCCGTACATGGGAAAGAACGGTTTTTTAAAAATTCCACTTCCGCAAGGGTTCCGGGCATTTTATGGTATAGGCTCGCTGCTGCATGACCTCTACCGGGGCAAAGTTAGGGCCGAAGATGCTGCCCGGACAATGCTGACGCTGCTGTACGAGGATTTCTCCCCCGTGGCTTCACCGTCCCCCAAAGGAGATGCAACCCGCGTGCTGATACCTACGGCCCTAACTCCGTGGTATGACATCTGGTATGCCGGTGAGGATGCTTTCGGTTATCCGGTGGGGCGTCGCTCCTATGGCACAACCAACAACTACCCACTATCTGAAATGGGCCTTAAAAACGTGAATAAGGCCATATACTATCTCTGCCGAGGCATCAACCGATTAGGAGGTGGCGACGAGAATACACCGGCTGGCCAGCGCAAGAATGGCGAGATAGACCCGTTATTGCGGGGTATCTTCGAATGGAACCCCAGCCACGTTGAACACGTCTTAACCTACTACGGCGGCGGTATGGGGAAGTTTGCCAAAGACATGGTACATACGACACAGGCCATACTGACCCCCGGCGAGGAAATCAGTAGCCGTGATCTGCCGATACTCAACCGGTTTTACGGCACCGCCCGGCCCGAGAACCCAGCAGGCAGCTATTACAACCTCAAAGACTGTTTAACCAACATTGCGGCAAAGTACAAACGGCTCGGCCCAGCGCTCGACCGCCAAGACCCCGAGGTGCAGCGGAACCTGCAACGGATTACGATTTTTAAAGCCCACCAAACCGCCGTGAACAAGCTACGGAAAATCCTATCTGACACCCGCCCCAACACACCGGAATATGACCGGCTCCGGGAAGAACTGAACGAAACGATGGTAAAAACTCTCAACGAGGACGAAAATGTTACAGAATATTGACACCAAAAAACTGAAGCTATTGGCCCAAGCCAGCAAAGGCATCGCGCAGACGTGCTGCGAGCAGGAGCGCAGCGGACTGCGGTATTCGAACGAAAACCTTTCGCTGTTGTGGCGTTGTGCGCAAGATTGGGATGCTATGCTCTACCTGCGCAAAGAGCACGCCCGGAACCTGCGCTACAAGAACGGCGACCAATGGTGCGACAAGGTGCCCGACCCGGAGAACCCCGGCAAGATGATACGCGAAGATGCCCTTATTTCCCGAAGCGGCAAAATTCCGCTCAAACACAACTATTTACAGCAGTACATCCGAAACATCCACGGGCAGCTTCTTTCATCGCCGACACAGACTGTCGTATATGCCCGAAGCAAAGACGATCAACCGCTGGGCGAAATGCTTACGAATGCGTTGCAGTCGTGTCACCAGCTAAACAAAGTACGAAAACTCGACATTAATGTTGTTGAGGAATTATGTCTGACGGGGTTGGCTTGCGCAAAAGTGCGCTTTGACTATTGGAGTACCAAGAACCGCACCGACGGAAAAATCGACCTCGTGAACATCAACCGCCTATTCTTCAATAAAGACATCGAAGACCCCCGGCTAAACGACATCCGGCGCATCGGCGAGATCCACGACTATACGTTCGACGATCTGGTACGCAATTTCACAATAAACCGCGAAGACGTGCAGGCATTACGCGAGATTTACGGCGTTTGCCACGACCCCGCAAAGCTGGAAAGCATCTACATGCAAACCGCCGAACGGCTCCAAAACCTAAATTTCCTTTTCTGCAACGATCTCGGGAAATATCGGGTAATTGAGGTCTGGGAACGGGTCGGACGCTGGGTGCTTTACGTCCACGACTACGCAGACGGCACCGAGGAAGTTTACACCGACCTTACTATGCAAGAGGTCGAAGCGATCAACAACCAACGGCTCGAACAGGGCACGGCGGTAGGGCTCGCTCCCGAAGCGGTGAAACTGGTCTATGCGCAGGAGCAATACGAATACTACTGGCGCGTGAAATACCTTACCCCGAATGGACATTGTATCAAAGAAATGGAAACGCCCTACACGCATGAGGAACATCCCTATGTCCTCGCAGCCATGCCGATCATCGACGGCCAGTTTAAAGCCGTCATGTCGGATATTGTCGATATTCAACGATATATCAACCGTCTGCTGACCCTGTTGGATTTCATTATCGGCTCGTCGGCAAAGGGCCTGCTTATGGTACCGCAGGAATGTATTCCCGACGACATGGACATCAAGGATTTTGCCCGTGAATATGTAAAGGTAAACGGAGTTATCCTACTGAAAAAGGGAGCCGGGGATAAGCTGCCGAAGCAGATTGCCACGAACAGCACGAATATAGGTGCGTGGGAACTGTTCAATACCGAAATGACCATCATGCAGCAGATCAGCGGCCTAAACGGAGCGATACAGGGCCAAACCCCACACGCTAACACTCCGTCAAGCCTCTATGCACAACAGGCGCAGTACTCCGCGCAGAATTTCGTGGTGCTCTTTGAGAATTACAATATGTTCTGCGAAGAACGCGACGAAAAGTTACTCAAGGTGCTGATGCAGTTTTACACGACACGCCGCTATGTAGATATTAACGGTAAATCGGTCAGCGAACTGGCGAAATACTACGAGCCTGAAATGGCCCGGAAGATCGTGGATTTCAACCTGACGACATCCAAATCAACCGATACGCCGGTGTTCCGGCAACTGACGGACGATCTACTTATGAAGCTATTGGAGAGCGGGCGCATTCCCCTCGAAATATTCCTAAAAAACTGCTCTATTCCGGGAGCGGAGAAGATACAAGCCGAGCTAAAAACGTTCAGCGAACAGGCTGCCGCCGGGCAGATCGACCCCGACCGGTTACAAATGCTACAACAGGCAGCCCAGCAAAACGCCGACCCCAAAGCGATGGATATGCTGAAACGATACATGGATGCAGCGCAATAGAGCCAATATACACGTAATTTGTTGATAATTTGTGCATAAAAGAAAATAAATAAAATAGGTTTTCGGTAAATTTCGCCCCTATTTTGCTACATGATTTTTATATTATTTATTATGGATATATCATCAATCTGGGGCATGATCAAGGATGCCGTAAATGTAAGCCGTATTTTTTCACACACGGAATTAAAACAGAAATTTATTGAGGTTAGCAATACCGCTCTTAATCTTCAAAAACGCAATGACGAATTAGAGCGAGAAATTCGCCAATTACGTGAACAACAAGATTTAAGACACAAGATCGAGCGTACGACCGACGGATATTTTACGCTTAAAGGAGAAAACCCCAACATCCGCTATTGTATACATTGCTGGGATGCAAAACACCTGACCATACAAGTCGGGGAAGATTCAACACCCGGCAGTTTTTTCTGTCCGGAATGTAATGCGTCCGGGGTGTATGATAAACAACAATTTGATAAGTCCCGTGCAGAACGTCAAACCACGTATATTGTACGCAGGAATATAAGTCGTTATTTAGGATAGCATAACCATCGGCCCGGCAGTCGCCGGGCTTTTTTATTTCGGTCAATACGAATTAGATATGAAAACTAATTCCCCGAACCAGAACAATTATTCATTTTTCTGTTATCTTTGTGATAAAGATTGCGTTACCATGTCAGAAAAGCACACAAAGACGATTTCGGTTGAGGGCACCGAAATAACTATTTTGCAGATCGACGATACCGATTATATCTGCATTACAGATATGCTCAAAGCCAAAGACGGTGATTTTGTTGTCAAAGATTGGCTGCGGAACCGGAACACGCTGGAATTTCTCGGCATCTGGGAAAAAGTCTATAATCCCGATTTTAATTGGGGCGAATTCGCCCTAATTAGAAACCAAGCCGGGTTGAACAGATTCCGGATTAGCGTTAAGGAATATGTAGAGAAAACCAATGCTATCGGCCTCAAAGCCCGAGCCGGGCGCTATGGCGGAACCTACGCTCACAAAGACATCGCTTTTGAGTTTGCTATGTGGATCAGCCCGGAATTTAAAGTATATTTGGTGCGCGACTTTCAGCGGTTGAAAGAGCAGGAGCAGGCTCGGCTGGGTTGGTCGGCCAAGCGGGAGCTTACCAAGATAAACTACCGCATCCACACCGACGCGGTGCAACAAAACCTAATCCCAAAAGAGCTTACGCCGGCACAGGCCAGCCGAATCTATGCAGACGAGGCCGACGTTCTCAATGTGGCCATGTTCGGCATGACCGCGCGGGAATGGCGGGATGCGAACCCCGGCAAGAAAGGGAACATCCGCGACTACGCCTCGATCAACGAATTGATCTGCCTATCAAACATGGAAAATCTTAATTCGGTCTTTATTTCCGAGAGCCGGCCCCAACGGGAACGGCTGTTACTGCTAAACCAGATCGCCATGCGGCAAATGGAGATTTTAGAAACAGGCCCGGTAAACAAGGTGCTGAAATAACGAAAAAGGCTATCCGACCGGATAGCCTTTTTAAATGTCTATATCTTTAAAAAATTCGTCGAGCGTTATATTATAGTATTCGCACAACCGCTCAAGGGTGGTAAGGGTAACATTTTTCCGCGCTCCCTCAAGGTGGCCCATATTCAGCCCGGTTTCCGCCGATACTGTTTTCTGCAATAGGCCAGCCTTTCGCCGCAATAACCGTAACTTTGCGGCGATCTTTTGTAGAATTTCATTATTTCGTTCCAGATCGAGCATATTTCATTCCCTTAAAAAAATCCTCTAACGAGGTGTCGTAAGTACTGCACAATTCCACCAGCGTAGCGATGGTAATATCCTGCCGTCCGTTTTCTATATTCGAAAGGTGTATGTTTGTTTCAAACAGCACTTTTTCCTGCGACAGCCCGCGTGCTTCCCGCAGTTCCCGCAATCGCATCCCCGCAGCCCTTATCAGTTTTTCGTTACGATGTCGCTTAATCATGGTACAAAGGACAGAAATTTAGACTTTCTATTTATCACTATTAAAGTCTGCGGATAGACCTAAATTATATATTCGTATAAAGTATTGTCTTTCAACGGTTCCGACCGATCTATTTTGTAATTTTGTTTTTATATTTGTGTGGGAAATTATAACCGCATGACTGTTTTTGCAGATAGTTGCAGGCTGGCCGTACAAGGCAGCCATACCGCAGGCAAATAAGTCCATATCCCCTCTACACATACGGGCAATGGGCTTTTAGGCCCGGCGCGAATATTGCAAAGTACCCTCTATATTCGGTGATTTATGCCTATGCAAATCACGGGACATACCAAGGGTATCCAGTATGCTGTTTGGATTGAATGATAACAAAAGGACGCCACAATAGATAAAAAATACCTGCGCATCGTTGCCCGGATAGAATTTTTATACTACTTTTGGGTAACGATTCGCTGAAAGGGCGAATTGTAGCTTTGTTCCACAGAAAACCGCTAAATTTTCATTGTTCGGAGCAAAGACACATAGACGCTCCCACGGATCGCCGGGTCTACGACCGGCGGCGCGGGGAACAAACTTTGTGGACACCACACGCTACCGGCGTGGGCTCTTGTGTCTTGTATTTTCGAACGGGCTTTAGCGGGCCTTCTGTGGAGTACTTGGCACAATCCCACGCCCTTTTTATGCGGGTTGCATAACTAAAACCGAAAAAGTTATGTTATATTCGCACAAAAATACGGCTTTGCCGTGACATATTAGGGAAACAAATTGTATTGATTACCGAACTCGCGCCCATCCTCGGATGGTGTTCACCAAATCAAAGACAACTTGTTACCTCGGTTCGTGTCTGTCTATCCAGCACTCCGGGGCGCAAGTACGATCTTGATTTGGGGGCTCGCGAGGCCCGGTAGTCGGATTGCTACAAGCGTCCCTTTCTTTTTCCGGGCCGCAAATCATACCCAAACTTATGTCACGGTCTACCAACATCCAGCAAAACTCACTACGTTCCGGCGGTTCGACATCGCCGGGTGTCGGTATGCGTTTGATCTGGCAGATCGTGACGGGGACGGTCGGTGAGGCTCTAAAATCTGGTATGGTAATTAATGTGAACCCGCGCCGCGTCCCCCTTTCTGCAAATTCATTCACTCCATATACTCAATTAAGGAATCTCCCAAAATTTAGCAAAGGACAAGTCACCGGCCCAATCCCCTTTGGGCCACGGGTGCGGGGCCAAATCTGTGTGAATTGCGTCACTACCTCAGCCCCGCACCCTTTATTATTTTCATCCAACATTAATAGCCACACCCGACGTAAACCGGGGGCGGTTGAGGTATTCCGGTATAGCATCTACAAAAGGCTTTCAAAGGGGACAGCATTTGCGGGGATTATTACAACTGATGGCATTACGAATAACTGGAGTGTTGCCTCCTATTTTACCAGCAAAAACACATACAGGGGCATCCCGTCGATCATGGCAATTTGTTCTTTTCCAGCAAGATTTCATAGTCATTTTACAAAGGCGGGGGCCCCTGTTTTTTCATGCGGCAAGGTAAATTCTAACTACCCAATTTTGCCGCACGGAGTAGTCGGCCTATGCGTTAGGGCGCATAATAGGCAATCGGCTATTCCTTTCTTACAAACGAACAAAAAATATTATATGTTTGCTTCGATAAGCAGGCTGAAAAATTGTGGGGCAGCAGAGCCCATTGCACCCTGCCCAGTTCTTAATATTTCAATCTACACCATCGCACACCTGCAAGCAACACACATAAGGGCTGCCCGGAAATCGACCGATTATTTTTTGCGGACAAAACTCGCCGTGTTTGAGGGGCACGGCGGGGCAGCCCCACACGCCGCAAAACCGAGAGTACGCAAAAGCAAGGATTACGACATCTTCCGTGAAAGCTCACCCCTTATAGGACAGAGGCGGGGCAGTTCCGGGCCCACAACCGCAACAGACCGGGACTGCCCTTATACTATCACAACACCCACAAGCAACCCACGGCAAAACGGCCCTGTACTAAGGCGTAACAGGGCATCTACGAGGCGAAGCAATGTCCGGGGTTGCTTTTTTAACCAGCCACTTAAATGTGGATTAATAGATAATGCGTCGCGCACTCCTTTTGCGCGACCCACGGGCAGGCGTCGAGTTTTGAGAACAAATGAGGCGTCACTAAAGTTCAAAAATCTTCATACACAAGCGCCTGCCCGTTCCTTTTTGAAAAAAACGTTTTGCTTTATATCTGGTACTGCTAACCACTGTCTCTTATACACATCTCCGAGCCCACGAGACCGG
>ENA-OYYE01000613-OYYE01000613.1-human-gut-metagenome-genome-assembly--contig:-NODE-613-length-17684-cov-8.107493_pt1 | contig 17684 bp, 13 predicted proteins | sample MGYA00243244_ERZ653437 | MGnify/ENA primary metagenome ERZ653437 (study PRJEB26926, sample SAMN06165130) | human gut metagenome | biome: ENVO:00009003; feature: ENVO:2100002; material: ENVO:00002003...
ATAGATGCGTATTAGCATTTTTTGTATCTTCGTGCGCTAAAATGAACTTGAAAAGAAAATAATAATAAACAAATAAAACTTATTAATTAAAATGGCAACATTACAAAACATTCGGTCTAAAGGACCCTTATTGGTGATTGTTATTGGGTTGGCGCTGTTTGCATTCATCGCAGGTGATGCGTGGAAAGTACTTCAGCCACACCAATCACATGATGTAGGTGAAGTGAACGGGGAGACTATTTCAGCCCAGGATTATCAAGCATTGGTAGAAGAATATACTGAAGTAGTGAAATTCTCCAGCGGTGCAAACGCATTGAACGACGAGCAAACCAATAATATCAAAGATGAAGTCTGGAAAAACTATGTAGAAAATAAATTAATCCAGAACGAAGCTGAAAAACTGGGCTTGACGGTTTCGAAGGCTGAAATTCAGGCTATCATCAATGAGGGAGTACACCCGATGCTGCAACAGACTCCGTTCCGCAATCCGCAGACCGGCGCTTTCGACAAGGATATGTTGAAGAAGTTCTTGGTTGATTATGCCAAAATGAATAAGGCAAACATGCCGGCGCAGTATGTTGAGTATTACGACTCTATGTATAAGTTCTGGTCTTTCGTGGAGAAAACCCTTATACAGGCACGTTTGCAGGAAAAATATCAGGCATTGATTGCGAAATCTTTATTCTCTAATCCGGTAGAAGCGGAAGATGCCTTTAACGCAAGAGTAGATCAGACAGACTTGCTGCTGGCTGCTGTTCCTTATTCTTCCATCGTCGATTCTACGATTACTATCACGGATGCCGATTTGAAAGCCGCTTATGAGAAGAAGAAAGAACAATTCAGACAATATGTTGAAACCCGTAATATCAAGTTTATCGATGTACAGGTAACGGCAAGCCCTGAGGACAGAGCCGCTTTGCAGAAAGAAATGGAAGAGTATACGGAACAACTGAATAGTAATTCTTCTGATTATACTACGTTCGTTCGTTCTACCGGTTCCGCTCAACCCTATATCGATTTGTATTATACAACCAAAGCATTGCCGGCTGATGTAGTGGCACGTCTGGATTCAGTAAGCGTAGGCGGTGTTTACGGACCTTATTACAACGGTGCGGATAATACGCTCAACTCTTTCAAGAAGATAGCTTCCGCTTCCATGCCCGATTCAATCGAATATCGCCAGATACAGGTTGTAGCAGACAATGCAGATAAGACGAAAACATTGGCTGACAGTATCTACAAGGCTATCAAGGGAGGAGCAGACTTTGCCGAAATCGCTAAGAAATATGGTCAGACAGGTGAATCGAACTGGATTTCTTCTGCCAATTATGAAGGCGCACAGATTGATGGCGATAACCTGAAATACATTACGGCGATTACAACAGCGCCTCAGAACGAGTTGACTAATCTTGCGTTGGGACAGGCAAATGTAATTTTGCAGGTTACTAACAAAAAAGCCGCAAAGAACAAATATAAAGTCGCTGTTATCAAGCGTCCGGTTGAATTCAGCAAGGAAACTTATAGCAAGGCTTACAATGACTTCAGTCAGTTCATTGCAACCAATAATACATTAGAGAAAATGATTGCCAATGCTGAAGATGCAGGTTACCGCTTGCTGGATAGAACAGATTTGTACAGTTCTGAGCATGGTATCGGTGGCGTGAAAGGAACGAAAGAAGCGCTGAGATGGGCTTTCTCTGCAAAACCGGGTGAGGTGTCCGGTCTTTACGAATGCGGTGAAAGTGACCACATGATGGTAGTAGGCGTTGCAAGTATTATTCCGGAAGGTTACCGTCCGTTGGCTATGGTTAAGGATTTGTTGAGAGGAGAGATTCTTCGTGATAAGAAAGCCGAGAAGATTATGGCTGAAATGAAAGCTGCCGGCGCAACTTCTTTTGACCAATACAAGAACATGGCAGAAGCTGTCAGTGACTCTGTAAAACATGTTACTTTTGCCGCTCCGGCTTACGTTCCGGCATTGGGCACCAGCGAACCGTTGGTTAGTGCTTATGCATCGGTTGCCCAGATCAACCAGTTGAGCGCACCTATCAAGGGTAATGGTGGCGTATTTGTTCTGCAACCTTATGCTAAGGAAAAACTGAACGAAACGTACAATCAGGAAACAGAAGAAACCAACTTGGAAAATATGTATTCACGTTTGGCAGGTCGTCAGTTCATCAACGATTTGTATCTGAATGCGGAAGTGGTTGATAACCGTTATCTTTTCTTTTAAGTAAAAGACCTGAATAGCTATATAATTGAAGAGCCGTCCGATAAATTTCGGGCGGCTTTTTTATTTGTGCAACTTTATTCCTACCTTTGCAAAAGTAAATGATATTTTAAGGACATGAAACACCCCCTTTTAGGACTGACACTAACCGAACTGCAAACGGTGGTAAAGAATCTGGGTATGCCGGTATTTTCCGCTAAGCAGATTGCGTCATGGCTATACGATAAGAAAGTGAACTCCATCGATGAGATGACAAATCTGTCGTTAAAGCATCGTGAGGGGTTGAAAGAACTCTACGAGGTAGGCAACGAAGCTCCTGTTGATGCCATGCGTTCGGTGGACGGTACTGTGAAATATCTCTATCGTGCAGGAGAAGGTGATTATGTGGAAGCGGTCTACATTCCCGATGAAGATAGGGCTACGCTTTGCGTCTCCTCGCAGGTGGGCTGTAAAATGAATTGCAAGTTCTGTATGACAGGCAAACAGGGATTTACTGCCAACCTGTCCGCCCATCAGATTATCAACCAGATAAATTCCCTTCCCGAACGGGATAAACTGACCAATGTTGTCATGATGGGGATGGGCGAACCGTTGGATAACCTGGACGAAGTGTTGAAAGCCCTGGATATCATGACTTCCGATTACGGATACGGATGGAGTCCGAAGCGGATTACGCTTTCTTCCGTAGGATTACGTAAAGGATTGCAGCGTTTCATCGAAGAATCCGATTGCCATCTTGCCATCAGCCTCCATTCTCCCGTTCCCATGCAGCGCCGGGAATTGATGCCCGCCGAAAAAGCGTTCTCCATCACTGAAATCGTGGAACTGTTAAGAAACTATGATTTTAGCAAACAACGCAGACTATCTTTCGAATACATTGTTTTTAAAGGAGTAAATGATTCTCTGCTCTATGCCAAAGAATTGTTGAAACTGCTCCGCGGGATGGATTGCCGCATCAATCTGATTCGCTTTCATGCCATTCCCGGTGTAGATTTGGAAGGTGCCGATATGGAAACGATGACCAAGTTGCGTGATTATCTCACCTCGCACGGCTTGTTCACCACCATACGCGCTTCCCGTGGAGAAGATATATTTGCGGCGTGCGGTATGCTCTCCACCGCCAAGAAAGAGGAGAATAAAGAAGAATTAATATAAATTATTAACTTTAGTATGCCGCATAGACGGCTTTTTCGTAGATTTGTAAAAACTAAAATACATAGAGATATGAAGAAACACCTGTTTTATTTAAGTATGGCCTTTGTAATGGCATTTTTCTCCGCATGTGGAAACAAGGGTGTGTTTACTCCGACTTCAAGCGGCCGGGCTTATGAGATATTGGTAGTCGTGGATCCGGGTACATGGGAACGTGCTGCCGGACGTGCTCTTTATGACGTGCTCGATACGGATGTTCCGGGTCTACCGCAGTCCGAGCGTTCATTCCGTATCATGTATACTTCTGAGGCGAATTACGACGCGACTTTAAAGTTGATACGTAACATCATTATTGTAGATATAAACAAGGATTTATATACTCAACCCAAGTTTAAGTATGCGAAGAATGTATATGCCGCGCCCCAGTCTATCCTGACGATTCAGGCTCCCGACGAAGCTTCCTTCGAGAAGTTTGTCGAAGAGAACCGGCAGGTGATTATCGACTTCTTCACCCATGCCGAAATGAACCGCCAGATTTCCGTACTGGAAAAGAAGCATAGCGATTATATCTCTACGAAAGTGAAGAGCATGTTCGATTCGGATGTATGGGTACCGGGTGAACTGACTGCCACCAAGCAGGGAGAGAATTTCTTCTGGGCTGGAACCAATGCGGCTACCGGCGACCAGAATTTCGTTATCTACTCTTATCCCTATACCGATAAGGACACGTTTACCAAAGAATACTTTGTGCACAAGCGCGATTCCGTTATGAAAGTGAATATTCCGGGAGCGCGGGAAGGCATGTATATGGAAACCGATTCGTTGATGACTACCGTACGTCCCATCACCGTTCAGGGAGATTATGCGCTGGAGGCACGCGGCTTGTGGCGTGTGAAGGGGGATTATATGGGTGGTCCGTATGTATCGCATGTCCGGCTGGATAAGCCTAACCAACGGGTGATTGTATCCGAGATTTTTATTTATTCACCCGATAAGTTGAAGCGGAACTTGGTACGTCAGATGGAAGCTTCGCTTTACACATTGAAGTTGCCCAACAGCAAGCAGCAAGGTGCCGAAATTCCTTTAGGCACAGTTAAACAAGATAGCACTAAAACTCAAAAATAAGAATGGAAGATAACAAAATAAGAGTCGGCATTACTCAGGGAGATATTAACGGAGTAGGGTATGAAGTGATTTTAAAGGCTTTCTCCGACGCAACGATGCTGGAGATTTGCACACCGATCGTCTATGGCTCTCCTAAAGTGGCGGCTTATCATCGGAAAGCGCTTGATTTGCCTACGAACTTCAGTATCATCAATTCCGCATCGGAAGCTGCTCCCAACCGCTTGAGCATTGTGAACTGTACGGATGATGAAGTAAAAGTAGAGTTTTCGAAGCCCGATGCCGAAGCCGGAAAAGCCGCACTCGGAGCTTTGGAAAAAGCGATAGAAGAATACAGGGCGGGATTGATTGATGTTATCGTCACCGCTCCCATCAACAAACATACCATCCAGTCCGACGAATTCTCCTTTCCCGGTCATACGGAGTATATCGAAGAAAAGTTGGGCGATGGCGCGAAGGCGTTGATGATATTGATGAAAGACGATTTCCGTGTGGCGTTGGTCACCGGTCATATCCCTGTCAGAGATATCGCTTCGACGCTGACGAAGGAGTTGATTCAGGAAAAACTTTCCATCTTCAACCGCTCGCTGAAATATGATTTCGGTATCGGTGCGCCGCGTATTGCCGTACTTTCTTTGAATCCACATGCCGGCGATAACGGTTTGCTGGGAATGGAAGAACAGGAGATTATCACCCCTGCCATTCAGGAAATGGCGGCAAAAGGTATGTTCTGTTATGGTCCTTATCCGGCTGACGGCTTCATGGGTTCGGGTAACTTTACCCATTTTGACGGTGTGCTGGCAATGTATCATGACCAGGGATTGGCGCCTTTCAAGGCACTGGCGATGGACGAAGGCGTAAATTATACGGCAGGTCTTCCTGTGGTACGCACTTCTCCCGCACACGGTACAGCTTATGACATAGCCGGCAAAGGTCTGGCTTCGGAAGACTCTTTCCGGCAGGCTATCTACGTGGCTATCGACGTGTTCCGCAACCGTCAACGGGAGAAAGCGGCACGCGCCAATCCTTTGCGTAAACAATATTACGAGAAACGTGACGACAGCGACAAACTCAAGCTCGACAGTGTAGAAGAAGATTTGTAGTATGACGAAAGCGGAAATACAACAGGTAAAATTACGTTTTGGTATCATCGGTAATAATGAGGCGCTGATGCGTGCCATCGATATTGCCATTCAGGTTGCTCCTACCGATTTGTCGGTGCTGATTACCGGAGAAAGTGGTGTGGGAAAAGAAAGCTTCCCGCAAATCATTCATCAATACAGCCGGCGGAAGCACGGACAATATATTGCCGTGAACTGTGGCGCTATCCCCGAAGGAACGATTGATTCGGAACTTTTCGGTCACGAAAAAGGCGCTTTCACGGGAGCTATCGGCGAGCGGAAGGGCTATTTTGGCGAGGCGGATGGCGGGACAATCTTTTTGGATGAGGTAGGGGAGTTGCCCTTGCCCACTCAGGCACGTCTTCTTCGCGTGCTGGAAACAGGTGAGTTTATCAAGGTCGGGTCGTCCAAAGTAGAGAAAACCAATGTGCGCATTGTAGCTGCCACGAACGTCAATCTTACACAAGCTATTGCAGACGGGCGTTTTCGTGAAGATTTATACTATCGTTTGAATACGGTTCCTATCCAGGTGCCTCCTTTGCGCGAAAGGGGAGACGATGTCCTCCTGTTGTTCCGCAAATTCGCATCCGATTTCGCCGAGAAATATCACATGCCCTCCATACAGTTGACGGAAGATGCCAAACACGTTTTGCTTTCCTATTCCTGGCCGGGCAATGTGCGACAGTTGAAGAATATCACGGAGCAGATTTCCATTATCGAAACCAACCGCGAAATCAATGCTTCTATCCTGAAGGGGTATCTGCCCGAACAAAACAATGCCCGGCGTCTGCCCGCTTTGTTCGGCGTAAAAGAGAGCAAGAGCTTTGAAAGCGAGCGGGAGATACTTTACCAGGTACTTTTCGACATGCGTCAGGATGTGACCGAACTGAAAAAACTGGTGCATGAGATTATGACCGAACGTGGAGCGGTAAGCAGTAAGCCGGTGGCCGCGGCAACCTATTTTGCACCGGAAGCACCCGTAGTGCCTGCGATGACTGCCGGCGTCCCCACCATCATACATCCTTCCATCAAGTCTGTCGCAGAAGTAGATGATGATATACAGGACACGGAAGAATATGTGGAAGAATCCCTTTCATTGGATGAAGTGGAGAAAGAAATGATTCGGAAAGCGCTTGAGAAACATCATGGAAAGCGCAAGAGTGCGGCAAAAGATCTGAATATCTCGGAACGCACATTATACAGAAAGATTAAAGAATATGGCTTGGATTAAAAAAGTAGCGTTGTTTGTGACGTTGGCGGGAATCGTATGTCTGGTAAATTCCTGCAAGATATCAATGGGGCTTGCGCCGATTAGTTCTATCGATTATAGTAAGGTAAAGACTATCTCTATTGCTGAATTCCCCAACCGTGCCGAGTTTGTCTATGCTCCCATGACTACGGAATTCAACCAGAAACTGAAGGATATGTTCATCCAGCAAACCCGTTTGCAATTGGTCAATTCGAACGGTGATTTGGAGATTGACGGTGAAATCACCGGCTACAACCAATACAATGAATCGGTTGCCGCCGACGGATATTCTTCGAAAGTGAAACTGACAATGACCGTCAACGTGCGTTACGTGAATAATACGAATCACGAAGAAGACTTCGAACAGCAATTTTCAGCGTTCCAGACGTATGATTCCACTTTGCTGCTCACCGACGTTCAGGATGAGTTGATAAACAAAATGATTAAGGACATCACGGAACAGATATTTAACTCAACCGTAGCTAACTGGTAATTGAGAAATGACACCTGTGCAACTGCAACAATGGATTCAGCATCCCGAAACCTTAAATAAGGACACGCTATACGAGCTTCGCACGTTAGTGGCCCGGTATCCTTATTTCCAGTCACTCAGGTTGCTCTATCTCAAGAACTTGTATCTGCTGCACGATATTACGTTCGGCGCCGAGTTGCGGAAAGCGGTGTTGTATGTCGCCGACCGCCGGGTGTTGTTCTATCTGATAGAAGGCGATACCTATGCGCTGAAATCCGGAAAGTCGCCTTTATTGTCCTCCAAAGTCCTGGAGGATGAACCCAGTGTAGACCGCACGCTCTCCTTAATCGACGCTTTTCTCGCCACGGTTCCCGAAGAACATTCCGTGCAGACGGGCGGGCTGGATTACACTATGGATTATACGGCCTATTTGATGCAGGAAGACGAACCGTCGGCAACAGGTGGCGAAGAAGAAGAAAACGAAACGCCCAAATTGCGCGGACACGAACTGATAGACGGCTTTATCCGTCAAAGTGAGAATTCCACCGTAACGGTGCATGAAAAACCGTTGCCCGTCGAAGAATCAGCAACCGAAAATTGCGATTCCGCCGCAGAAGATAACGAACCCGATACCGGGAAAAACGAGATTCCGACTCCTGCCGAATCGGGCGAAGACGACTTGGATGATAGCTGTTTTACGGAAACTTTGGCTAAAATTTATGTAAAACAGCACCGATATGACAAGGCACTTGAAATTATTAAAAAATTAAGTTTGAATTATCCAAAAAAAAATGCTTACTTTGCAGACCAAATCAGATTTTTAGAGAAATTGATTATTAACGCTAAATCAAAATAACAAAATGTATTTATTATTAGTTATCTTAATGGTGATTGCATCCTTGCTAATGTGCTTCATTGTGTTGATTCAGAATTCCAAAGGCGGTGGTCTGGCTTCGGGCTTCTCATCATCCAATCAAATCATGGGTGTACGCAAGACTACTGACTTTCTGGAGAAATCAACGTGGGGACTGGCCGTATTCATGGTCGTAATGAGCATCGTTTCCGCTCATGTACTTCCTTCGGTAACTCACAAGGGCACTGACGTGATTATGGAACAGGCACAGCAGGAAGAAAAAACGAATCCGTACAACATGCCGATCGGTACGACAGCTCCGCAGGCTGAAACTCCTGCAGCTACTGATTCTGCTGCCAACTAAGGCGAAAAGGGTAAGAATGCTTCCCGCTTGAAGAAATATGGAAAAGGTTGATGCTGAAAAGCGTCAGCCTTTTTTCGTTCTTACTCAAGGATTTGCTTATCTTTGTGCAATCTGCTGATAGCTTCATGCAGCAACTTAAAAACTTAAGAAGATGTATCAATACCCGATATTTAAAGATAGAACACAGGGACACGAAGACACAGAGTTTTTATTCTGAATACTTTAAAGTGCTCTGTGACTCTGTGTTTAATATACTGTTGATATACCCCGAAATTAAAATTATTTTAATCTGAATAAGAACAATGACAGAACAACTGAAAACCAAGTTGAGTGATTCCAGATTAGCGCGCTGGAGTGCTTTGTTGATAGTATCCTTCACCATGATGTGCGGGTATTTTGTAACCGATGTGATGGCTCCGTTGGAAGACCTGCTGACAAGCAAGCAGATTACCTATTATGAAGACGGTTCTTTCTGCAATGTCAGCAGTGAGCAGATAGGCCGTGACTCGGTGATGATTGTGCGTAAGTTCCACAATAATGAGAAGAAGGAACTCTCTTTCACCGAATCCTTTCTTACCTATGCCGGAGATACCGTTTCGATAGAACGCAAGTTTTATACCCGCGCGTATTCCAATAAGAAAGACACTGTTTATGTGGAGAAGCTGACTAAAGAAAACGGCTCGATGGTTCGTCAAGAACTTCCTGAGGAATACCGTGGAAAGACGGAAACATACTCCACCGTCACCATCGAAAACCAGAAAACTCCCGAAAGCAGTCTGACCGGATTGGAGTGGTCTTCTACCGGTTATGGTTTCTTTACCGGAGCATACGGCTACTTTAACGTCTTTCTCTTTATGTTGCTGCTGGGCGGCATCATCCTGGATAAGATGGGCGTACGCTTTACGGGCACGATGTCTTCCCTGCTGATGTTTGGAGGAGCGCTGATCAAATGGTGGGCGATATCTCCTTATTTCCCGTTGGAGGGAGTATTGTTCGGTTATACCTATCAGGTGTTGTTTGCCTGTCTGGGCTTTGCAATCTTCGGTGTAGGTGCCGAAATCACCGGAATCACGGTTTCCAAGGTCATTGTCAAGTGGTTTACAGGACATGAACTGGCTTTGGCTATGGGCTTGCAGGTGGCGATGGCGCGAATCGGTACGGGAATCGCTTTGGGATTCAGCCTTCCTATTGCCAAATCCTTGGGGCACATCTCGCAGCCTGTCATGCTGGGAGCTGTTGCGTTGTGCATCGGCGTGCTGTTCTATTTGGTTTATTGCGTGATGGATAAAAAGCTCGATACGTCGGTAGCGAATGCAACGATTGCATCCGGCGGAGAAGAAGAAAAGTTCAAGTTGAGCGACATCAAGTTTATTGTAACGAACAAAGGCTTCTGGATGATCACCTTCCTTTGCCTGCTGTTCTATTCCGGCGTATTCCCGTTCCTGAAGTTTGCTGTGAAGGTAATGATCTATAAATATAATGTGGAACCCAGTCTGGCGGGATACATCCCGATGATGTTGCCGTTCGGCTGCATTCTGCTGACCCCCTTGTTCGGTTCGCTCTACGACCGGATAGGCAAGGGAGCGACGTTGATGATTATCGGCTCTGCCATGCTGGTGTTTGTACATTTGTGCTTCACATTGCCCATATTGCCTTACTGGTGGTTTGCCTTGATATTGGTGATTGTATTGGGCATCGCTTTCTCACTGGTACCTTCCGCCATGTGGCCTTCGGTACCCAAGATTATTCCGCAGAAGCAGTTAGGGTCCGCCTATTCATTGATATTCTATATCCAGAATATCGGTCTCTCGATGGTACCGCTGTTAGTGGGTTGGGTAATCGAGCACTTCGGTAAGACTGCCAATGGCGGCATGAACTACACGATTCCGCTTTCCATCTTTTTATGCTTCGGTCTCCTGTCTGTCATAATCGCTTTCATGCTGAAACAGGAAGATAAGAAGAAACATTACGGGCTGGAACAAGCGAATATACAGAAAGAAGCTTGATAATACGTATTCATGCATAATTGTTATGAGGATGTGTCAATACGTACTATTTAAAGATTGAACACAGAGACACAGAGGCACAGAGTTTTTATTTTGAGCACTTTAAAAAGCTCTGTGTCTCTGTGACTCTGTATTTTATTCACTTTTGACACACCCTCATACTTTTGCTATATTAACTGATTCTAAAGACTTACTTAAAAACGATCAGAGCATGGAAACACCCAAAGGCAAAGTAAACCTGCTGGATGCAGTTCCGGTTCGATGCGGACACATTACAACCGAAGTGGAAGGGGACTGCGTGAAACTCTCCTTCCCACGGTTCAAGTACGAGTGGATGTATCGTTTCCTGTTGCCGAAAGGCCTGTCGCGTGAAATCAGCGTCCGGTTGGAAGAACACGGCAGTGTGATATGGAGTCTGATAGACGGACACCGGACGGTGGAGGAGATTATTTCTTTGTCCGCCGAACACTTCCGGGATGAAGCCGATTACCCGTCCCGCATTTCCACTTTCATCCTGCAATTGCAGAAAGACGGTTTTATCCGATTACAAGTAAAGAATGAATAAAAAAAGGCTGCGTAGTCAATCTGCGCAGCCTTTTTTTATATCGGTTCTCTGAATTATTCTCCTCTGTCCACCTTTATCAGTCCTCCCGTAGCCGTATCGAACAATACCTTCGTCGTCGAATTCTTGTTGAACAGCACCGGCGCCAGATATTCCACCGTACCGAACTGCGTAATAGGCAATGCGTCGTCGAAGAGCTTCTTGTTATTTCCGGTCAGCGTAACTTGGGCACGTCCCGGAACATTGTAAGCAATCCCCTCTACTTTCTTTTTGCCGTCGTCCGCAGGAATGGCAGGCGTCTTCAAGTCGGTGATGGTGATGTAATACGGTTCACCGGCAAGGTCGTCATTCGCCACCACGCCCAACCGCTTGGAGAAGCGGAAAGCCACCTCGTTATTCATCTCTTTCGGAGAAAGCCGGATGGTAAACGTCTTAGGCTCTTTCTTCACCGTGCCGGAAAACATTTCCGTCATCGCCTGTTCCTGAAGGTTCAGGTTGTCGAGCATAATTTTAAGTTGTGCACCGTCCTGCGGCATATTGTCGGCTTCTCCGCGCAAAAGGGCGTTCTTGCTTTCGCGAATGCCGTATATTTCCTTGGCAACCAATTCCGCCATCTTTGCCCTCGACCCCGCCATCAGGATTTCTTCCGTCAGGTATTTCCGTGCATCCGCTATCTCTTGTGCGGCAGGTGCGGCTTTCTTCTTTTCGTCCGCTTTCCGATTGCTGAGCGGCATGTTGATGGAGCGCACGATGCCGTCTTCCGTCAGTTCCATCAGCGGAGCTACGGTCTTGTCTTTCAGTTTGACGAAATACACATTATCCTTGTCGGGCACTCCCACCACACGGGTTTCCACTTTGTCAATCGTCCAATGGATTTCCGGGTCGGCGGATACATCGTTCAGGCGCAGATAGCGTTCGGCATATTTGCAGAACTCTCCCGGCATATAAGTATGCTTCGTCGCATCGATTACGATTTCTATTTCGGTTTTAGGTAGAAAGTAGGTCACTCCGTAGTCCTTGCCACGCATGATGCCGGTCGTAACATCCGTCTGGGCATACGAGCCTGCGGCGATTAAAAGGCCGGCGAGCCATAGTAAATTCTTCTTCATATAGTATACAGTCGTTTTATAACTATGAAATTGAGAAACAAAGTTAACGAAGTTCTTTGTACCCCGGCTACTCCTTTACGAAAGATTAACTAATCCTTCGGGCGTGGAACAAACTGTACACAGACGGGTTTATCCAGCAAAAGGGTCTTGTCTATATTCTTCAATAATCCGCTGACCGAATCCCTTTCATAGATTTCGATGGCGTTGTCGTCCCGGCAAGCCACCAGCAGGAACTTGTCGTTGGGAGTGATGTTGAAGTGCCGCGGGTGTCGGCGGGTCGGCTGATATCCCACTTTGGTCAAGGTTCCGTCGTTACCGTTTACGGCAAAGATGGCGATGCCGTCCGCTTTCAGGCGATTGCTGGCATACAGGAATTTGCCGTCGTGGCTCAGTTGGATATGCGCGCTGCCACGGGCGCCGACAGTATCGGCGGCGATGGTCTGTATCTCCTCCAGTTTGCCGTCATGATAGTTGTAGGCGATAACCATGCCCGATAACTCATTAATAAGGTATGCCTGCTTCCCGTTCGGGCTGAAGGTCAGGTGTCGCGGACCGGACCCGGCGGGGACGTGCGTGATTTCGTCAGACTCCCGGGGGATAACCTTGTCGGGAATTACATCGAAGCGCAGGATGCGGTCGGAACTGAAATCCGTGGCAAAGATATACTTCCCATCCGGAGAGAAAAGCGCACAGTGCACGTGGGGCGTCTTCTGGCGGATGGTATCGGGACCGGTGGCTTTGCCATAGAATAAGGTGTCTATCGAATCCAGCGAACCGTTTTCACGTATTGCATGTACCGTCATGCTACCGCCGTTATAGGTGGCTGTCACCACCACCTTGCCGTTCGTGGCTATGTAGCAAGGGTCTTCTCCAAGCGTACGCCGGTCGTTCAGTACACTCAGCATTCCGGTCTTTCCGTCCAGTCCGAACGAATAGATCGATGCCATCGTGGTGTTTATCTCATTCACGGCATAGACCTTCGTCCCGTCTTCCGAACAGGTCACATACGATGGATTCTCGAATTTCGCGTAGCAGACCGATACGGCGTCGGCCGTTTCCTGGTCGAAGAGGCAGGAATAGAGTCCCTCGCTCTTGCCGTCCGTATAGGTACCTATCAACATCGGAATACCGTCTTTGATTTCAACGCGGGACGGCGCACACGCGATAATGCTTAGTTGGAGCATACACACTAAAAGTTTTTTCATGGTTCGAAGATATGATTCAGTTCATTATGGTTCCACTTCCACCTCCGCTATTTCCACCCGGTCATCGTTCAGCACGATGCGCAGGTCGCTGGCGGTAGTACCTTTGAAGGGATATGAAATCAACTTGTCATACTCACTTACAGTGCCCGAATAGACCGTCAGGAACTGTCCTCCACCTCCCGAAAGTTGTATCTCAAATCCGGCGGGCAGCTTGTTCTCACGCTTGAAGGCGATGGAAACCTTGTCTACCTTGGCGCCGTTCTTCAGAGCAAAGGTAATATAATCTCCTTTATTTCCTTGCCAAACTGTCTGAATATTTTTATCGAGCACATTGGAGACGCTTTCCGGGTTGGTACTTGCCGTCACGCGGCTGGCGGGTTTCCGGGCTGCAAGGGTGTTCAGCCGGTTCATATAATCTTCCACGGTCAGTGTTCCGTTCAGCCGGATATCTTCCGAGGAAGCGCCTGCCATGATTGTAAAGTCTCCCGGCTCCACCACCCACTTCATGTCGGCGTTCAGCAATTCCAAGTGCTTACGGTCTAGTGTGAAGACCACTTCTTTTGTTTCGCCCGGTTCCAGGTGTACGCGCTCAAAGCCGGCAAGGTTCTTTTCGTACGTAGTGACGCTGCTCAGCACATCCCTTGTATAGAGTTGCACCACTTCATCGCCGGCACGCTTGCCCGTATTGGCCACTTTCAGCCGGACGGTTGCCTTCTGGTCGGGGGTAATCACCTTCGGACTGATTTCCAGGTCCGAATATTCGAAAGTCGTATAGCTCAGTCCATAACCGAAGGGATATAGCGCCCCGTTGATGCGTGACATATTGCCGTCTGGACCCGGATTCTTGCCGCCGTCGATTTGCGAAGCCGGTTTGCAGGGGAAGTTAAACGGTATTTGACCCACTGTTTTCGGGAAAGTCACCGTCAGCTTGCCGCCGGGATTATAGTCTCCGAACAGGATATCGGCAAGGGCCGTTCCGCCTTTCGATCCCGGATACCAGGCTTCAAGGATGGCGGGGACGAACTTGTCCGCCCAGTTCACGGACAGCGGCCGGCCGTTTATCAGTACCAGCACCACCGGTTTGCCCGTAGCCTGCACCGCCTGCAATAGTTTCAACTGTCGTCCGGGCAGCTCCAGGCTACTGCGCGATTTGTTTTCGCCGCAAGTGCGCTGTCCGCCTCCCAATACCACCACGGCAACGTCTGCCTGACGTGCGTCTTCTACCGCCTTGTCAATCTCCGCCTGTTCGTCGGCGGTCAGCGGATAGTCGATGATTTCGCTTTCCGGCCAATGAGCATCCACTAAGTCGCATCCTTTGCTGTAAAGCACTTCGGCTTTTCCCTTTACCTTCTCCTGAATCCCTTCGAGCACGGTAGTCACTTCCACGGCAAGGGGGCCGTAGTGGGTCAGTGCATATCCTTCTTCGTTGGCGTTCGGACCGCATACGGCAATCTTCTTTACTGAGTTGATATCCAGCGGCAGCACGTTGTCGGCATTCTTCAGCAGTACGATGGATTCGCGGGAAGCCTGCAAGGCAACGGCTTCATTCTCCTCTTTCTCCACTTCCTTATCGGCGCCGGCAAGGTCGGTCTGATAGGGGGCGTCGAACAATCCGATGAGGAACTTTACGCGCAGAATGTCACGTACCCGGTCGTTGATAAGCTCCTCGCTCAATCCGCCTTCTTGCACCAATTCGCGCAGCGGCAACACAAACGAGTCCGGTGAGCGGAACGTGCATCGCACATTCAGTCCGGCTTCTACGCTTTGGCGCACGGCATCTTTCATATCTTTGGCGGTATTGTGCTTGGTGTAGAGATATTCCACAGCGTCGCTGTCCGATACCACGTATCCCCGGAAGCCCATCTCTTTGCGTAGCCGCGTTGTCAGCCAGTAATAACTTCCCTGGATGGGGAAACCGTCGTAGTCGTTGTACGAGCTCATCACTCCCAGCAATCCGGCTTCCTTGATTACCCGCTTGAAGGGGTAAAGGTGTATATTCTCTATTTCGCGCGGGGATGCTTGCGGGTCTACGCGTGCCATTCCTTCGCGAGCGCCTTTGTTATTGCTGTAAGCGGCAAAGTGCTTGCCGGTAGCCGCCACCTGGTGATTGTGCTGCAAGCCGCGAACCATCTCGATGCCCAGTTCGGCAACCAGATAGGGCGATTCGCCGTACACCTCCTCATAACGTCCCCAACGCTGGTCTCTGCCCACATCCAGAATCGGAGCGTACACATTGGTGTAGCCCAGCATCCGTGCTTCACGTCCGGTGATAAGTCCCACCTGGTGAATCAGACTCCTGTTCCACGTATGTCCCAAACCCAATTGGGTAGGGAAGTTCGTGGCTTTGTAGCTTTCCACCCCGCGGATGCCTTCATTGGTAAAGTCTACGGGGATGCCAAGGCGGGTTTCTTCCACAAAGAAGCGCTGCACCTCGTTCAGTGCCCAGGCATGGCGCGAAGCCGGCCACACATTCTCGTTGTCCGAAGGCGGCAACCCCCATTGCTGGAAACCGTTCAGGTGTTCGTCGATGGCGCCGATGCCGTCTTTCCAGAGCATCTGCTTCCATTCGGGGGTAGGGAGGTCATCCTTCAGCACCCGCTTATAGCCGTAGAGCGTCACCATCTGGCAAGTCTTTTCTTCCAGCGTCATTTGTTGCAACAGGTTTTCGATGCGCAGTTCCACCGGTGCTTCGGGGTCTTCGTACACGTCTTTCACTCCGTTCTTGTTGAAGTCGATCCAACCTTTACGATACATCTCTGTTTTCACCGGTTTGTACACCGCCGGCAATTTTGTAGTTTTCTGTGCCGTGAGTAAAGTTCCGCTACTCAGCAGCAAGGTAGCCACCATCAGTCTTTTCATGGAATATGTTTTTGTATTGAGTATTTTTTTGACGTATCAAAGATAGCGCTTCTGAGCCAATGGCAATGCATAAAATTGTCCGCTTCGTAGGTTCTAATTGTCCGGAGGGACGTTTTTGGGGGAAGAAACGTGCGTATTAATAGGTCAGAAGATAAGTTCGTGAGTTTTTAAGTTTATGAGTTTGTGAGTTCTTCAGTTTTTGAGTTCGTGAGATTTTAAGTTTATAGATTGGTCTTTCTTAATCTGTTCTTTTGTCTTTCTGTTTAAAACCTCCAGAACTTAAGAACTCAAAACCTTAAGAACTTAAAAACTTAAAAGCATATGCAAATGTACTAAAACAGCCTGTCCGAAAACCCTTGAACCGGTTTCTTTCAGGCACGGATTACGCGGAAAATCACGGATAAGTTTAAAGAAATCGCGTAAATCCGCGTAATCCGCGCCTAAAATTTATCACAAAGCAAGCGGGGCGTTAGTTTTCAGACACCCTCCCCAACTCATATATTATAATAGTATTCAATATTCTCCTTCGTCAGCAAGTCTATCGGCATAAAGTTTACCCGCGCCACCTCCTTCTTCAGAATCAAGTGTTCGCACAGCGCCTTGATGCCGTCGAAACCCTGCAAAGTCGGTTGCTGTGCAATAAGGAAGAAAATCCCTCCCTTTTTCAGGCAGTCCACATTGCGTTGCAACAGGTCATACCCCATCAGGTTGAAGCCCGTCTTCTGCTGCTTCATCAGATATTCCCCGATAATGTAGGCTTTGGAGTTGAACGTAATCCCGTTTTTCACCGTCGGATGTTGCCGGAAGAAATCGTCCAGCATCTGCGCGTCCTCACTGTCGCGCTTGGCGTGTAAATCCAGTTCCCAGATGCGGCAGTCCGGATGATGCTCTTTCATGTACTCGCGGAAACCGATTTCGCGACGCTCCTGCTGGTTCGACCCCACGATACCCTCGTTTATCTTGCGGAAAATCACTACTTCCTCCGCATCGTCGCCTGCAAGCAACATCAGCATACGGGCGGCAAAGTATCCGCTCTGATGCGAATTCTGTCCGAAGAACGAGAGCGCCGGCGCTTCCTTGATGTTAGAGTCTATATATATATAAGGTATAGTCCGTTTTTCCAGTTCGTTGGTGAAGGGAGTAGTATATTGCGGTGCGGTGGGAGCGAACAGCACCCCGTCCGGTTCCTGTTCCAGGATGTTGCGCGAAGCGTCGGCAAACGACCGGTAATCATACGGGTCATAATAAGAAAGCTCCACCGTGATATTGAAATCCGAATACGTCTCCAGCGCCTCATGGATACCCGTTTCCACATCCGTCCAATATTCCCCCTGTCTCTTATACACATCTCCGAGCCCACGAGACCGGAGCCTATCTCGT
>ENA-OYYE01000617-OYYE01000617.1-human-gut-metagenome-genome-assembly--contig:-NODE-617-length-17604-cov-9.497407_pt1 | contig 17604 bp, 12 predicted proteins | sample MGYA00243244_ERZ653437 | MGnify/ENA primary metagenome ERZ653437 (study PRJEB26926, sample SAMN06165130) | human gut metagenome | biome: ENVO:00009003; feature: ENVO:2100002; material: ENVO:00002003...
GCTGCGCAGTCGTGCTATGTTAATGTGATAAGGTGCGGATATGATGATACGATAAAATCATTCGAGGATAATTTACCTTCTTTGCTTCAAAATCGTCGTATTTTAGGCCTTATAAGGGGGGGCTTGTTCTGAAAGAATATATAAACTTTATGGATGAGTGTTTGGCAGACAAAGATAATCATCATATCTTTGTCTTGACAGAGTCCACCACGCTTCCTGCTTTGCACAGCGTACCAGGGTGGAACTTTTATTTTATACAGGTAGGATTATCCCTCTCGTCGAGGATATGTCAAAACGCACTATTTAAAGACTGAACACAGCGACGCAGAGGTCTTATTTTGAGTACTTTAAAAAACTCTGTGTCTCTGTGCCTCTGTGTTTAATCCCCTTTTGCCCCCCCCTCCCGCCAATATGTTCTTTTGTCTTTTTGTCTATCCATTAGCATATCAGCACCTTACTATTAAATAATCAGAATTAGCCTGCTGATAATCAACCAATCCTTATCCGCATTGTTTCATTGGTGTCTTTACAGAATAAAGGGGCTTATGGATGACCGAATAATGATATATAAATCCTCGAAGAAAGGAATGATGATAGTCTTCGGCAGTTTGATACTGGCATTGGCTGGGTGGCTGTTCCTGAAATATACCGGGAATGAGATAGCCGGATGGAGCTTCCTGATATTTGCAGCATTCTGCCTGATTTTCGGCGCGGGTACGCTGTTCGACCGGAAACCCTATATCATCCTTAGCCCGGCAGGGGTGACGGATGTACATGGCATTCAGGAGGAAATAGAGTGGGACGCGATACTGGGAGTAGACGAGTTCTATTACTGGGGACAGTACTTCATCCGTATTTTAGTGGGCAGGAATTACAAGCCCTCGCTGATACGCCCCACGTGGTTCTACCGCTTCGACAGGTTGTATGAGCGGAAAGGGCTGAAAGGGATGTTTATCCGCGTGGCGTTTCTGGAAGTCAACTCCATGAAGCTTGCAAGCTTTATGAGAAAGATGGTGGAGGCGGAAGTGCCCGACCGCTTCCGGCTGTTGAACGAATTCCGGGCAGAAATGAAGAAAAGAACGTAGTTGAGCAAGTTGCGAGACTTCAATAGCTAATATATTTATTCACCTTTAAAATTATTGATTATGTCATTTAATTCACCTAATGAAGGACAAGTCACGAAAGTGATTGAAGAACAAACTGCGAAAGTTCCTTCGGTCGTCTATCTGACGGCTGCGTTTGCATCGATGGCCGGTTCCCTGACCCTTAAACTGATGGGGCACAGGAATACGGCGTTGTTTATCGGACAATGGGCTGCACCCTTCCTGATTATGGGTCTTTACAACAAAATCGTGAAGACGGAAGGTCATGATTGAGTGCAGGTAAAAAGAGGAAGAGGGTGGCAGAAAGTGAAAACCAGCTTACTCTTTGATAAATTTTAGGCACGGATTACACGGAAAATCACGGATTTGTTTAAAGAAAACCGTGATAATCTGTGTCATCCGTGCCTAAAAGTGATAACTCAAAAACTCATCAACTCAAAAACTCCAAACCTCACTTCACAATCCCCTTGGAATCCCTGATAAAGTTAATGATATTGTGTATCTCGTCACTCATCGGAACCTGGTCTTCGATTTTCTGCAAGGCGTCCTGTATGCTGAAGTTGCCCTGATAGACGAGGCGGTAAGCATTGACGATGTGGCGAAGGATGCGTTCGGTCACCTGATGCTTGTGCTGAAGTACCAGCGCATTGATGCCGTGATATTCGGCGGGGTTACCGTTCATGATTACATACGGCGGCACATCCTTGGAGATGCGGCAGCCTGCCTGAATCAGCACCCAAATGCCGATGTGGCAATTCTGATGCAGGATAACGTTGCTGCTCAGGATGGTGCAGTCGTCTATCTTGCAATCGCCTGCCACGGTGCTCTTGATGCCCAGTACGCAATGGTTGCCTATTTGCACGTCGTGACAGAGGTGCACGCCATCCATCAGGTAGTTGTTGTCTCCGATGCGCGTGCAACCGCTCTCGTGTGTGGCGCGGCTGATGACAACGTTTTCACGGATATCGTTGTTGTTTCCGATAACCAACAGACTGTTTTCTCCCTCGTAATGGAAGTCTTGAGGCTCTGTGCCCAACACAGCACCGTGGTGCACTTTGTTTCCTTTTCCCATGCGGGTGCCCTTCAGAATCTTGGCACCGGACATGATGATGCAATCATCACCAATCTCCACACCTTCCTCGATATAAGCGAAGGGCTGAATGGTTACATTCTTGCCGATTTTTGCGGCAGAATCTACGTAAGCTAATGGACTTATCATATTATAATAAATTAAAGAATGAAAGAATGAAGGAATTAAAGAATTAAAGAATGAAAGAATTAAAGAATGAAAGAATGAAGGAATTAAAGAATGAAGGAATGAAAGAATTAGAGGAATTAAAGAATGAATAATGAAAGAATTAAAGAATGAAAGCGTGAAGCGAGTCCGCCTCTTTCCTCCCTTTTCATTCTTTCATTATTCATTCTTTCATTCTCCCCCCCTTCCTTTCATTCTTTAATTCTTTCATTCTTTAATTAACTCCCTTCCTCCTCCTAATGCCTGGTACAGGCTGATGACTGCCTGCATACGGCTAAAGGTATCGGATACCTCGGAAAGCTGTGCGCTGAGGTAAGACTGCTCGGCGGACAGGACTTCCAGATAGGTAGACGTGCCTAAGTTAAACAAATCTTTTGTATATTCGGCAGCATTGCGGGCAGAATTTACCTGCATGTCGCGTGCGGCCGTCTTTTCGATACATGCCTGATACAGGTCGAGGGCGTTGCTCACTTCGTTTCCGGCGTTGAGCAAGGCTTGCTGGAACTGTATCTTGGCTTCTTCCTGCTGTGCTTTGGCTATTTTCAGCTTGGCGATGTTGATGCCGTTCTGAAAGAGCGGTTGGGTCAGCGAGGCGATAGCGTTGGCAAGTAGCTTGCCGGGATTGACAATGGCAGAACCCGCGCTGTTGGTCCATCCTGCCGAACCGCTCAGCGTAATCCGCGGATAGAAGTTGGCGCGTGCCGTGTTCGTGTTATAGTAAGCGGCGGCAAGGGCCATTTCGGCGGCTTTCACGTCCGGACGGTTGGAAAGCAGTTGCAGGGGAATGCCTGCCGAGAACTCGGTGGGTAACTCCTGTTGCTCCAGTACGCCGCGTTCGATGGCGTGAGGCGCTTGTCCCAGCATCAGGCAGAGGGAGTTCTCCACTTCGCGGATGCTGCTGCGGATGTCGGGCAGGGAAGCCAGTACCTGCGCATAGGCGGCGCGGCTTTGCTCTACGCCGGCGCCGTTGATGTTATACATGGCGGCATCTTTCATCGCCTGCATGGTTTCGGTATTCCTTTTCAGGATTTCCGCCGTCTGCTCGGAGATTTCCAGTTGGCGGTCCAGCATCAGCAGGGTGTAATAGAGGTTGGCCGTGTTGGCAATGAGCTGCACGCGGGCGTTCTGCTCGTAAGCCTTCACCTGCTCCAGCGTAGCTTCGGCCTGGCGCTTCGGGTTCAGTATTTGCCCGAAGAGGTCTACTTGCCAACTGGCGTTGACGGGCAGGGAGTAGGTCTGCGTGGCTTTCCCCTTGTCCCAACTGCTGACAACGCCTTGCGGAGAGAGCGTCAAGGACGGGATAAAGGCCAGTTTGGCGGTGAGCAGCGGAGCTTGCGCTTCCTTCACTTTCAGGGCTGCCGTGCGGATGTCCGGGCTGGTGGTGAGCGCTTGCTCGATGAGCACTTGCAGTTGCGGGTCGGTGAACACTTCCCGCCAAGGCAGGTTGCCGAAGTTGGTCGTGTCTGCCGCCAGCGTGTCGCCGCCGGCTACGGTGTCGCGATACAGTCCGGCAGTGGTGATGTCATCGGGTCTGTCGTATGATTTGTAGATGTGGCAACTGCTCAGTAAGGCAGTTGCGCACATCAGGCATATAATTTCTTTCTTCATGATTCTTATTACTTACTTCATGATTCTTACTACTCATTTAGTATATTGTTCAATCTCCGGTGCTGCATCCGAGTTATCCACATCGGCCCATTCCATTGGTTTGAATTTCTCTTGCAGATACTGGAATGCCACGAACAGGGCGGGCACGATGAATATCTGGAGAATCATACCGATGAGCATACCACCGATAGCGGACGAACCCAACGTACGGTTACCGTGAGCGCCTGCACCCGAGGCGAGCATCAGCGGAATCAGACCGACAATCATGGCCAACGACGTCATCAGGATAGGACGCAGACGGGCGGCGGCACCCAGTACGGCTGCCCAGGTGATGCTCATACCCATCTTGCGACGGTCGAGGGCAAACTCTACAATCAGGATGGCGTTCTTCGCCAGAAGTCCCATCAACATAATCAAGGCAATCTGCATATAGATGTCGTTGGACATAGAGCCCATAATCATCTTCAGTACCGAGATGTTGCCGATGGCGCTCATACCGTTGACAAACAGGAAGCTGCCGAGCAGACCGAACGGAATGGACAGCAATACGGAAAGCGGCAGGATGTAGCTCTCGTACTGTGCACTCAGCAACAGGTAGACGAACACGAAGCAGAGCACGAAAATCAGACCGGTGGTGCTACCGCTTGTCGATGCCTCTTCACGCGCCATACCGCCCAGCTCGTAAGCGAAACCGGCAGGCAGGTTCTCCTTCGCCACTTCGGCAATGGCAACCAGTGCCTGACCGGAGGTGTAACCGTTGGCGGGAGCCACCATGACCTTCATGGAGGTGTAGAGGTTGAAGCGGCTGATGATGTCGGGGCCGTATACCTTCTTGATGGAGACGAACTGGGTGATGGGCGCCATCTGGTCACCGTTGCGCACCTTGATGCTCGACAGCGATTCCAGGTTCTTCGTGGCGCTCGGCTCTGCCTGAATCATCACGCGGTACATCTTACCGAAGCTGTTGAAGTTGGACGCATACAGACCGCCGAAGTATCCCTGCATGGTGCTGAGGATATCGCTGGGGCTGAGGCCTGCCTTCTTACAGGCGGCTGCGTCGATGTCCAGCATGTATTGCGGGAAGTTCGGGTTGAAGCTGGTCTTCGCCGAGTTGATTTCCGGACGCTTTTCCAGTGCGGCGATGTAGTTGTTCACCACGTCGTAGAAGTGGTTCAGGTCGCCGCCGGTCTTATCCTGCATGTTCAGCTCGATGTCGCTGGAGGCGGAGTAACCCGGAATCATAGGCGGAGCGAAGAACAGTACCTGCGCTTCCTTGATAATCTTCTGCGCACGCATAAAGAGCGTCGCGTAGACAATGGTGGAGTTCTGCATCGTGGAACGTTCTTCCCAGTTCTTCAGCTTGATGATGAGCGAACCGTAGGAAGGACCCTGTCCGCCGATGAAGCTGAAACCGGAGATCACCGTACGCGATTCTACGGCGGGGTCGGCGGCCACGAGGCTGTCTACGCGGTTCAGCACTTCCATAGCGCGTTCCTGTGAAGTGCCCGGAGGCAGCGTTACCACACCCATGATGGTACCCGTATCTTCATTGGGCACCATACCCGTCGGGGTAATCTTCATGAAGACAATCAGCAGGATGATGGAAGCCACTACGATGCTGCCCGTGAGCCACTTCTTCTGGATGAAGAACAGCACATGCTTCTTGTACTTCTTCAGCATGTTGTCGTAATGCGCATTGAATGCCGTATGGAAGCGGCTGACGAAGGTGGATTTCTTCTCGCCGTGTTCCTCGTGAGGTTTCAGGAAGATGGCACAAAGGGCGGGACTCAGCGTCAAGGCGTTCAGTGCGGAGAAACCGATGGCGATTGCCATCGTCAGACCGAACTGGCGGTAGAAAGTACCTGCCGTACCACCCATGAAACTTACCGGGATAAACACGGACATCATCACCAGCGTAATGGACACGATGGCGCCGCCCAGTTCGTGCATGGCGTCGATAGAGGCGGCCTTTGCCGATTTATATCCCTGGTCCAGCTTGGCATGGACGCCCTCGACGACGACTATGGCGTCGTCCACCACAATCGCAATGGCAAGCACCATCGCCGAGAGGGTCAGCAGGTTGATACTGAATCCGATCAGCTTCAGCACGAAGAACGTGGCAATCAGGGCTACCGGGATGGCGATGGCGGGAATCAGCGTAGAACGCATGTCCTGCAGGAAGATGTATACTACGATGAACACCAGGATGAATGCCTCGATCAGTGTCTTGACTACCTCGTGGATAGAGGCGAAGAGGAAGTCGTTGGCGCTCTGTGCAATGTTGATTTTCAAGCCCGAGGGCAGTGTCTCGGATGCTTTGTGAAGCACGTCTTCCAGGTCGCTGATGGTCTGCGTGGCGTTGGTTCCCGCCATCTGGTAGACGATACAGGTTACGGACTTGTGCCCGTTCACCGTATTATTGAAGTTGTAGGACAGACGTCCCAGCTCGATGTCGGCAATGTCTTTCAGCCGGAGCACTTCGCCGTTCTCAAGGGCTTTCACCACAATCATCTCGAATTCTTCGGGTTGCTGCAAACGTCCCTTGTAGCGGATGGTGTACTGGAAGCTCTGGTCGCCGCGCTCGCCGAACTGTCCGGGAGCTGCTTCGATGTTCTGTTCAGCCAGCAGGCCTGCCACGTCGTTGGGCACCAGTTTGTACTGTGCCATTACGTCGGGCTTCAGCCAGATACGCATGGAGTAGTCCTGTCCCAGGACGGTGGCGTCACCCACACCGTTCACACGTTTCACTTCGGGGATGAGGTTGATGTTGGCGTAGTTTTCCAGGAACTCGATGTTGTACTGGTCTTTCTCGTCATAGATGGAGAATACCATCAGCATGGAGGTCTGGCGCTTCTGCGTGGTCACACCTACGCGGGTTACTTCGGCAGGCAACAGACCTTGCGCCATGGAAACGCGGTTCTGCACGTTCACCGCCGCCATATCCGGGTCGGTTCCTTGCTTAAAGTAAATGGAGATATCGGCAGAGCCGTTGTTGGCGGCGTTGGAGGTCATGTACATCATGTTCTCCACACCGTTTATCTGGTCTTCCAGCGGCGCTATCACGGAGTTCAATACCGTCTGCGCATTGGCGCCCTGGTAGGTGGCGCGCACCGATACGGTAGGGGGAGCAATGTCCGGGTATTGGGTGATAGGCAGTGTGGCCAGACCGATAAGTCCCAGGATTACTATCAGGATGGAGATTACCGTTGACAGTACCGGGCGGTTGATAAATCTATCTAATTTCATTTCATGAAGAATTAAAGAATTAAAAACTAAAGAACTAAAATGGAGTCAGAGGTCAGTGCCGTGCGGGTTGCGGGCGGCATTTCACTCTTTCATTTTTCATTCTTTCATTGAAATGCAGTCTGGATGTTACCCTCTTGCTGGTCTTTCAGGGCTTTCTGATAATCGGCCTCTTTCTCGGCAGGGGTGATGGGGGTGATGCTTTGCCCGTCTCTCAGGTTCTGCACGCCTTCGATGACAATCTTGTCGCCGGCTTTCAGACCGTCGGTCACGTAGTAGTACTTGCCGTCGTTCAGGTTGAATACTTTGATTTCGGTATTCTTCAGCGTGTTGTCCGCTTGCAGTACGAATACGAACTTCTTGTCCTGGATTTCGGTGGTGGCGGATTGGGGAATCATAATCACGTTCTGCACCGGGTTGGGGAACACGACGTTGCCCGTGCTTCCGCTACGCAGCACGTTGTGCGTGTTGGGGAAAAGGGCGCGCATGGTGACGGAGCCGGTAGCCTGGTCGATGACGCCGCTGATGGTTTCCACGCGGCCGCTGTCGGCATACATCGTTCCGTCGATGAGCTGCAACTGTACGGCAGGCATCTTGTTCAGGATGTCCTGGATGCTGCCTCCCTGGCGAATCTGCGAGAGCAGTTGCCGTTCGGTCATGGAGAAGTAGGCGTACATCTGCGAGATGTCGGCCACGGTGGTCAGCGGGCTGGCTACCGAAGGGCTTACGAGGCTACCGATACGGTAGGGGATGCTGCCCACCACGCCATCGCTGGGGCTGGTTACGCTGGTGTATGACAGATTGTTCTTGGCGTTTACCAATTGGGCTTCGGCTTGTGCCAATTGCGCTTTCGTCTGTGCCAGTTGGTTTTCGGCCATTTGCAGGTCGTAGTCGCTGATGATGTTCTTGCGGTTCAGTTCGCGCTTGTTGTTTACGGTAAGTTCCTGCGTGTTGACGGCAGCCTTGGCTGTCTCTACGGCCGCTTTGGCGGAGTTTACCGCAGCCTGGTATTGTACAGGGTCGATGCTGAACAGCACTTGTCCTTTGCGTACCACAGACCCTTCGTCCACGTGCAACTTGGTAATAAAACCGCTTACCATCGGTCGGATTTCAACATCTTGTTTACCTTTAATTGTCGCTGGATAGCTGTTTGTCAAATTAGCAGTGGTGGTCTTAACTGCAATCACTGCAAATTCGGGTGCTTTACCCGTGCTTTGGTCACCTTGGCCACAGCTGCTGAGCAGCGCCAGGCAACATGCCAATAAAACTAATCTACTCTTCATACTCTTTTACTCTCTGTATATTTATTTTCAATGATTTGAAGGTCTGTGTGTAAATCATAGCAGAAAAAGGAATGCGGATGAAAACCGAATGCTCCTATTCAGTTTTCGGTCGCAAAATTATTCTTTTATCCTTAGATAAGGAGTGAATGTCCCTGTTTTTTAACTATGTTTTATATATACTTCTATGTAAAAGAAGCTTTTTTGATTAAAATACTGTAAAGCATACTGCTAATTACGGGATAACGTTTATTTTTGCAGCATGTTAGACAGAAAACGTCATAATAGGATGAAACGGTTTATCCATCGGATACTGGGCTTGGCCGCACTGGCGGTTGTCTTGTATTCCTGTGCCAGCGTAGGGCGTCTGGAGGGGGGCATCATCGATGAAGTTCCGCCCCGCTTTGTAGCCAGCTCGCCGGCACCGGGTGCGCTGCACAATAATAAGAAAAAGATATCGATTGAATTTGACGAGTTTATCAAGCTGGACAAGCCCAACGAGAAGGTGGTCATCTCTCCTCCGCAGGTGCAGCAGCCCGAGATAAAGGCGAACGGCAAGAAGGTCGTCATCCATCTGCAAGATACGCTGAAGGCGAATACCACCTACACGGTGGACTTTGCGGATGCCATTCAGGACAATAACGAGGGCAACCCCTTGTCCAACTTCACGTATACCTTCTCCACCGGAGCCGAGCTGGACTCGATGGCGATTGCCGGAACCTTGCTCAACGCTTCCAATCTGGAACCGGTGAAGGGCATGTTGGTGGGACTTCACGCCAATTTGGCCGACTCGGCCTTTACCACCCTTCCGTTCGACCGGGTGGGAAGAACCGACAGCCGCGGACAGTTCTCCATTCGTGGCGTAGCTCCTGGCAAATACCGCATCTATGCCTTGCAGGATGCCGACCAGAACTTCAAATTCTCGCAACCGACGGAAGTCATAGCCTTCAACGACTCCCTTATCATTCCCTCGATGGAACAACGGGTGCGCCAGGATACGACCTGGAAAGACTCCTTGACGGTAGATACCATCGTCGAGCGGAATTACACCTACTTCCTGCCGGACGACGTGCTGCTGCGCAGCTTCAAGGAGAAAACCTTCTCGCAACGGCTTATGAAGACCGAACGCCTGACCCCGCATAAGTTCTCCTTCTATTTCACCGCTCCTGCAGACAGCCTGCCCCTGATGAAAGGACTGAACTTTGACGAGCGTGATGCGTTTGTAGTAGAGCAGCCGACGGGACGGAACGATACCATCCATTATTGGATAAAGGATTCCCTGCTTTACCAGCAGGACACGCTGAAGATGAGCCTTACCTATTTATATACGGACAGCCTGAAGCAACTCGTTCCCCGCACGGATACCCTGAAACTGGTGGCGAAACTGACCTATACGAAAATGAAAGAAAGGGAACAGGAAGAACGGGAGAAGCAGGAGAAAGAGCGGAAGAAGAAAAGGAAGAAGGACGAAGATCCGGAGGCGGAACCGACCCGCTTCCTGTCGATGGATGTGTATGCCCCTTCGGCAATGGATGTGTACGACTACATCACACTGACGTTTACCGAGCCGATAGCCTCCATCAATGATTCTTCTATGCACCTGCGGCAGAAGGTGGACACGCTGTGGCAGGATGTGTCTTTCGACTTCCAGCAGGATTCGCTCGACCTAATGCGCTATAATGTGTATGCCGACTGGCAGCCCGGCGAGAGTTATGAATTTCAAGTAGACTCCACAGCTTTTCATGGTCTGTACGGCCTGTTCACCGATAAAGTCAAGAAGGAATTCAAGGTGAAGAAGCTGGAGGAATACGGGCAGATATTCTTTAATATCACGGGAGCCGACTCGATTGCTTTCGTCGAACTGCTGGATGCCCAGGATAAAGTGGTACGCACCGTTCCGGTGGTCAACGGCAAGGCGGACTTTTATTACCTGAACCCCGGCAAGTACGGAGCGCGCCTCGTGAACGATACGAATGGAAACGGAGTATGGGATACCGGAGACTATGCCACCAAGCGACAACCGGAGATGGTGTATTATTATCCGCAGGTAGTGGAATTTAAAGCGAACTTCGATTTGATTCAGGATTGGAACATCCATGAAAAGACGCTGGATAAGCAGAAACCGGAAGAATTAAAAAAACAGAAACCAGATGAAGACAAGAAAAAGAAAAACCGTAATAACCCGAACAGCCGCAGCAATGACAACAATCGCAACAGCGGTAGGGGATATAGTTATTAAGCCCGGAAGGTTGCTGGCCGTATGCCTGCTGGCAGTACTTTTCAGCACGGCGGGAACCCGCACGGCGCAGGCGCAGTGTACGGCTGTGAACGAAGCGTTCCAGTCCGGCGAGCACGTCATGTACGATTTATATTTCAACTGGAAGTTTATCTGGAAGAAAGTGGGGCTGGCGAGTCTGACGACGAACGCCACCACTTACCATTCCAAACCGGCATACCGCTTCAACCTGCTTTCGGTGGGCAGCAAGAAGACCGACTTCTTCTTTAAGATGCGCGACACCCTTACCTGCTACGTCAGCGACCAACTGGAACCGCTCTATTTCCGCAAGGCGGCGGAGGAAGGGAAACGCTACACCGTGGACGAAGCCTGGTTCTCGTATGAAGACGGCGTTTCCCACGTGAAGCAGAAACGCACCTGGCATAATCCCGTCCGCGAACCTCAGGAAATGGAGTACGAAGACAGTCGTTGCATCTTCGACATGCTGAGCATCCTGGCGCAGGCGCGCTCTTACGACCCGTCGAACTATAAGGAAGGTGATAAGATACTCTTTCCCATGGCAACCGGCCGCAGGGTAGAGGAGCAGACCCTTATCTACCGGGGCAAGCAAAATATCGAGGCGAATAACGATACCATCTACCGTTGCCTGGTCTTCTCCTTTGTGGAGTATAAAAAAGGAAAGGAGAAGGAAGTGATTACTTTCTTCGTCTCCGATGACAAGAACCACCTGCCCATCCGCCTGGATTTATACCTGAACTTCGGTTCGGCGAAAGCCTTCCTTAAGAGCGTCCGCGGAAACCGCTACCCGATGACTTCCATCGTCAAAGAGTGAAAGGCAGGACATCCGCTTTTCTGAACACGCTGGATTCGAAGGTGGCGATAAGCTCTCCCCGCTGGTTGGTTATGTCAATCTGGTAATATCCCGTGCTCCGCCCGGTGTAGCGTTCGCGCGCTTCGGCATATAAGGTGTCGCCCGTTCCGCTGGCTCGCAAGAAGGTGATGTTGGAGGAGAGTGAAAACGCCAGTGTGCCGTGCGAGTTCGCTGCCGCCGCCAGTGCCAGGTCGGCAAGTGTGAAAATCGCTCCGCCCTGTGTGCGGTGTCCGGCATTGAGGTGTTCGTCCCTGATGACCAGTTTCGCTTTGCTATATCCTTCTCTTACTTCCATTAATTCGACCCCGGTTCTTCCGGCAAACTCGTCGTTCTTGAAAAATTCTTGTGGCGTCATAAACTTGATGATTAATGAGTTAATGTTGGGTGTTCCTTACCGGGTGAAGTGCCGGAAAGAGAACCGTTTCCATACAATTGGACGCAAATGTAACAATTTTAGCATTTAATTGGATGATTTGTGCGGGTCAATTCCGTTAAAGAGCGCTACATTTGCCTACGAAAATTCATAAACATTAATAAATAAATCCTTTATTATGAAAACAGCTCTCGCTACTTTGGGTATTTCCCTTCTTGTTTTCGCCGGTTGCGCAGGTCAGAAGCAGACAGAAAGCAACTTCATCCAGGAAAACATCGATAATGCGGTGGCACAGCACACACTCCAGACGGACATTATCGAGAAATCGGGTAAAATTCTTAATCCCCGCACCATCCGTAAAGATGGAAGCATTGTCTACGTACCGATTGAAGACTGGTGTTCCGGCTTCTTCCCCGGTAATATGTGGTATACTTACGTACTTACCGGAGACAATAAATGGTTGCCGCTGGCAGAGAAGTACACAGAAGCGCTGGACTCGGTGCAATACCTGACGTGGCATCACGACGTAGGCTTTATGATGGGTTCCAGCTACCTCAACGGTTACCGTTACGCAGGGAAGGAAGAATATAAGCCGGTGATTATCCAGACAGCCAAGTCGCTCTCCACCCGTTTCCGCCCGGCTGCCGGAGTCATCCAGTCCTGGGATGCCGACAAAGGCTGGCAAGGTACGCGAGGCTGGAAATGCCCGGTCATCATCGACAACATGATGAACCTGGAACTTCTTTTCGAAGCTACCCGCCTGTCGGGCGATTCCACCTATTATAATATAGCCCGGAAACATGCCGATACAACGCTTGCCAACCATTTCCGTGCAGACAACAGTTGCTATCACGTAGTGGACTACGACCCGGAAACCGGCGAAGTGCGTAAGAAACAAACCGCGCAGGGCTATGCCGACGAATCGGCTTGGGCTCGCGGACAGGCTTGGGCACTGTACGGCTACACCATGTGCTATCGCTATACCCACGACGCTAAATACCTGGAGCAGGCAGAGAAGATATACAACTTCATCTTCAACAACCCCAACCTGCCCGAAGACCTGGTTCCTTACTGGGATTATAACGCACCCAATATTCCGAACGAGCCTCGCGATGCTTCCTCGGCAGCATGTACGGCTTCCGCTCTGTACGAACTGAGCACTTACCTGCCCGGCAAAGGCTATAAGGAAAAGGCAGACAAGATTATGGAAAGCCTGGCTTCTCCCGCTTACCGTGCGGAAGTAGGCACTAACGGCAACTTCATCCTGATGCACTCCGTAGGCAGCATTCCCCACGGCGCCGAAATCGACGTGCCTCTGAACTATGCCGACTATTATTTCCTCGAAGGGTTAGTGCGTAAAAGAGATTTGGAGAAGAAATGATGAACCGTGTCAATATATTGTTTGGTGGACTGGGTTTGTTCGCCTTGCAGGGCTGCAAAGCCCCGCAGGCGGAACAAGCCTTCCAGCCCAACGTAATCTATGTGTTTCCCGACCAGTTCCGCAACCAGGCGATGGAGTTCTGGGGACAGGAGGGATTCCGGGATAAGGTGAACTTCAGGAACGACCCTGTACACACCCCCCGTCTGAACGACTTCGCTAGAGAATCGCTGGTATTGACTTCCGTCATGAGCAACTGCCCCCTGAGCAGCCCGCATCGCGGCTCTCTGCTTACGGGCATGTATCCCAATAAAAGCGGTGTTCCCCTGAACTGCAACTCCAACCGTCCCATCAGTTCCCTGCGCGAGGACGTGGAGTGTGTGAGCGATGTGTTCAGCCAGGCGGGATATGACTGCGCCTACTTCGGTAAGCTGCACGCCGATTTCCCCACCCCCAATGACCCCGAACGTCCCGGGCATTACGTAGAAGACCGCATCCCTGCCTGGGATGCCTACACTCCGAAGGAACGCCGCCACGGATTCAACTACTGGTATTCCTACGGAACTTTCGACGAACACAAGAACCCCCATTACTGGGATACCGATGGCAAGCGCCACGACCCGCATAGCTGGTCACCCCTGCATGAATCGGGCAAGGTGGTTTCCTACCTGAAGAACGAGGGCAACGTGCGCGATACGAAGAAGCCTTTCTTCATCATGGTGGGCATGAATCCTCCCCACAGCCCGTACCGCTCGCTGGACGACTGTATGGAAGAAGACTTCAACCTCTACAAAGACCAGCCGCTGGATAGCCTGTTGGTTCGCCCCAATGCCGACCCCAAGATGGAGAAGGCGGAAAGTGCCCGTTACTATTTCGCATCGGTCACCGGTGTGGACCGTGCTTTCGGGCAGATACTCGACGCGCTGAAAGAACTGGGACTGGATAAGAATACGATTGTAGTCTTCGCCTCCGACCACGGAGAAACCATGTGCAGCCAACGCACCGATGACCCGAAGAACTCGCCCTATTCCGAGTCGATGAATACGCCTTTCTTAGTGCGTTTTCCCGAGAAAATCGCTCCCCGTGTGGATGACTTGATTATGTCGTCTCCGGATATCATGCCTACGTTGCTGGGACTTGCCGGACTGTCCGACTCCATCCCCTCTACGGTGCAGGGACGCAATTACGCTCCGCTTTTCTTCGATGAAAAGGCTGAAATCGTACGTCCTGCGGGTGCGCTCTACATCCAGAACCTGGACGGAGAGAAAGACGAAGACAGCTTGGTACGCACGTACTTCCCCTCGGCACGCGGCTTCAAGTCGGCACGCTACACCTTGGCGCTGTACATCGACCGCAAAGACCATAAGCTGGTCAAGAGCCTTTTGTTTGACGATGAGAAAGACCCGTACCAGATGAACAATCTTCCTCTGGAAGAAAATCAGGAAGTCGTGCAGCAGTTGTGCGCCGAAATGGGCAAGGTGCTGAAAGAGATAGACGACCCGTGGTACGAAAAGAAGATTCTGTCGGATATGATACCGTATTAACGTCGTTTGTAGAAGATGCTCTCCAGAGCATTGCGCAGGAGGTCTCCCCAATAACCCGTCTTTTCGGGATTTACGTTCTCGTGCAATTGTTCTAAATTATATTCTCCCCCGTTCACCTTCGTTTGTGTGCGGGGGATGTTTTTTATAGAGTCGGCTGAGACCCCGGGCAGGTAGTGCACAAGGTAAGGATTAACCTCGGCGGAAGCCGTCACCGCCTCCTTTTGTGAGCGGCAAGACGAAAGACCGGCGCAAAGTGCGAACAGAAGGATGTATATCGTCTTTCTCATAAGGCTAATGTAGTTTGTATTAGACACATAAAGGTAAGGAATCCCTGCCAAACAAGCAAAAGACCGGGTTTAAAAATTGTTATACCTGCCGCACAGCCACCCGATGCGCGCATTTCTCAATCCCTCTGCCTGCCGTGAACCATCTTCGGATGCGGATTGTTCTAAAGTACTCACATTCCCCTTAAAATCCGTATGAGAAAGATGAAGCGCAGATTATTGGTTTGGATATGGATGCTGCTCCCGGTGTTTGCCTGGGGGCAAGACCGTCCGAAAGTAGCCGTGGTGCTAAGTGGCGGCGGCGCAAAGGGCACAGCACATATCGGTGCCCTGAAAGTGATAGAAAAGGCGGGTATTCCCATCGACTATGTGGTAGGTACCAGCATGGGCGCTATTGTCGGTGGTCTGTATGCTATCGGTTATACCCCCGAACAACTGGACAGCCTGGTGAACGTGCAAGACTGGAAGTTCCTCCTGTCCGATGGTCCCAACCCCAAGAAAGAATTGCTGGACAACCGCCTGAAGTCCGAACAATACGTGCTTTCCATCCCCTTCACCCTGAAAGCGGCGGATGTGACGGATGCGGGAATCATCAAAGGCAAGAATCTGGCGAAGCTGTTCTCCACCCTGACGGACGGCTATCAGGACTCGGTGAATTTCAGCCGCCTGCCCATCCCCTTCGCCTGCGTCTCCGAGAACATCGTGAACGGCACCGAAGTCGTCTTCCATGAGGGAATCCTTGCCACGGCGATGCGCTCCAGCATGTCCATCCCCGGCGTATTTTCCCCCATCTACCTCGATGGCATGGTGCTGGTGGACGGCGGACTCATCAACAACTATCCCGTGGACGTAGCCTTGAAGATGGGCGCCGACCTCATCATCGGCGTCACCCTGCAAGGCCCTTTGCGCGACGCTTCCGAACTGAGTTCGGTGAAAGACATCTTCAACCAGATTATCAGCCTGCAAGGCGAAAAGAAATACCAGGAGAACCTGCGCAAAACCAATGTACTGATAAAGGTGGACGTGGAAGGATATTCCGCGGCAAGTTTCAGCAAAGATGCCATCGACACCCTGATAGTGCGGGGCGAAAAGGCAGCCTGCGACGAATGGGACAAACTGCTTGCCCTGAAGAAAGAATTAGGACTTAGCAAAGACTACCAACCCCATCGCCCCGGCCCGTTCCCCATTCCCACGCCTGCCGAGAGCAGCACTATCCCCGTAGACCCGCAGATAGCCGACGACGAGCCCCGTGAAAACAAACTGAACATCGGCATCCGCTTCGACACCGAAGAGCTGGCGGCCCTGCTGGCGAACGCCGAGTTCTACTTCGGCAAGAAAAGAAAATCCCAGGTCGGTGTCACAGCCCGGCTGGGTAAGCGCACCATGGCTCGTGTGGGCTACAACTACCTGTGGAAGAAAGGCTGGCAGGCAGGACTGGACTACCAGTTCGACTATAAAGACATCGACATCTATAACGAAGGCAGGCGCACGCTGAACGTCACCTTCACGCACCACCAGGTGGATGCGGGCGTGGCGAGGGACTGGAATAAGTTGCAGATAAACGGAGGCATCTCCTTCGAGCACTACAACTATAATGATCTGCTTTCGCTGGAACCTGTGGAGGGGGTGATGTTCCGAAACGAATCGTTGTTCAGCTATTATGTCGGGCTGCTGTACAACAGCCTGAACGGGCGCAGCGTGCCCACGAAAGGCATGTCGTGGTCGGCCCAGTACCGGCTGTACACCGACAATCTTTTCCAATACAAAGACGGCAACCCCGTTTCCGTCCTTTCCGCAAGCTGGATGGGATGCTTCACCCCGTGGAAGAACTTCACCGTGATGCCCTCAGTGGACGGACGTATGCTGGCAGGGAACAGCCGGTATACTTTTGCTATGGCGAACCTGGTGGGGGGAGACATTGCCGGACGGTACATGCCGCAACAGATTCCTTTCGTAGGCATCAAGCGTGCGGAGATAGCGCTGGACCGTCTGGTAGTGGCGGCGCTGAGCCTCCGCCAGCAGATCGTGAAGAACCAATACATCTTGCTGACCGGCAACTACGGTTACAGTTCCGGCGGCGGACACCGGCGAATCAGTTCGTCAGGCTCTTACGATATGGCAGGTTTCGGGGTAAGCTACATCTACAACAGCCTCCTGGGTCCGCTGCAAGTGCAACTCAACTGGTCCAACCGGACAAAGAAAGTGGGGTGGTATGCCGGCTTCGGCTTTGTCTTCTAAAGAATGATTGTGTGGAGATATATGACTAATAGATAATCTGTCATTCAGAGCCGGAGAGTGCGTCAAAATGTACCATTTAAAGATTGAACACAGAGACACAAAGGCACAGGGATTTTATTTTGAGAACTTTAAAAAGCTCTGTGTCTTCTATGTTGTATTCCTAACAATTGAATTACCTATTATCTATTCTT
>ENA-OYYE01000625-OYYE01000625.1-human-gut-metagenome-genome-assembly--contig:-NODE-625-length-17356-cov-8.491937_pt1 | contig 17356 bp, 13 predicted proteins | sample MGYA00243244_ERZ653437 | MGnify/ENA primary metagenome ERZ653437 (study PRJEB26926, sample SAMN06165130) | human gut metagenome | biome: ENVO:00009003; feature: ENVO:2100002; material: ENVO:00002003...
TGCATATTCGCAACATCATGATATAATTGTCATAGGACACGCTCTACACCTTCTCCAAGAGGGATGTATATATTATTGAGCGTCTGCCCTGACAGAGACCTTATTTTGAACACTTTAAAAAACTCTGTGTCTGTGTTTAATTCACTTTTGACACATCCTCTTACATACAGCAGACAATCTTTTGAAATGCCATATTATTGTGGAATTATTATGTTGTGCACAACATAACAATTCATATGTTGCATAGCCACTTATTTGGCTTACTTGAACTACTGTTTCTTGTAGCTATTCGCTACTCTCTCTTCAATAAAGACTTACCTTTTTCCGTTAAATAGTATTTCTGTCTGGGATGTTTAGGTTGTTCGGGATAAAGTGGCTCTACCAATTCCAGCCCTATGGCTGGATAAAGGTAGATTTCCAAAAAGTTTCTTTTATCCTTCAAGCCTATTAACTTCATGATTTCTCTGGTGGAACAGGTATTGTTACCGATTGCCGCCAAAACTTTTTCAAGCTGTGGGGTAACTGTGGGGTAACTGTGGGGTAACTGTGGGGTAACTGTGGGGTTTTGCCCTACAGTATCCTGTACGTAACGGAACACCACCTGCACAAATGCCCCGTCCGAATGAAACTCCGGGTCGGGAAGCCCCACACGGCGGCATTCGCCAATCATCAATCCAATGCCGCGCCCCCAGCTTTCCACCACCTTGCTTTTATAAAGGACATTGGCTATAATAGGATTTTGCGGTTCGGAATCATGCGCTCCCAGTAACCTCTCCAATGTCATATCCTCGGGGAACGCGCCGCTGTTCGTAACTTCCACACGGTCATCATAAATAGCTATGCTGACGGAACTGCCCGGTTTATGGTACAGACGGTGTGAAAAGCTGTTTATACAACTCTCACGCAAGGCTTTGTAAGGAATGGTCAGTTCCTCTTCCCTGTACAGCTTTTCAATCTTTCCCGAAAGCGACAGATGTTTGAAGAAGAAAGCCATCGCTGCATCCAGCAATTCAAAGATATTGCCGTGTACGCGCTGGTTGTCGATGAACTCGTCTTTATTCGTTCCTTTGAAGCGTGCCATCCGCAACAAGCATTGAGGATAGTCTGACAAGTTTTTACCGAACAATACGGCTGCTGCATTTTTCAGCTCGCCGTCACTCGATGAAAGGTTGAATTTTTCGAGGATAAGTGGAAGTTCTTCTATCAGGGTCGTTTCCGGCAATCGTCCGCTCTCTACACCCATACGGACTGCACCGCGGATGGTATCCGCGTCAAGGCTTTCGATTTTCAAATTCTCATTGATGATAGCCTCCCATCCATATTTGCCACCCCGTTGCAACAGCAACAGGTTGTATTTTTCCTGCGGCATGACGGATGTCACACTTTCTATCCGGTGGTAGGCTCTGCCCTTATAAACGAAAGGACGAGCGCTCAGTTGTGAATCGGCACGGAGGGTAATCACATGCTTGTCTGTGTCAGGGATAGGGGTATAGGAAATTTCGATTGCGGTCAATGGTTCTATCCGCCGGATAGCTTCTACAATATCCCGTTTGGTTTTGTCGCTTACTTCCTGCCCGGTTATCTTTCCTTTGTCCGTCACGCCGAACAGCACGGCTCCGCCTGTCCCGTTGAGAAAGGCGCAAAGCGTTTCCATGCCGCGCTCCAACTGTCCGGTAGTTTCTTTAAATTCCACTTGTTCGTTTTCGTTCCGGACTATCAGGTCCTTTATATCCTCAAGGTTGTCTATTTTCATACTCTATGTTATTGATTTGCAAAGGTACTCTTTTTCTGCGATATAGTATGGAAATAACAAAGTTGTCCCTGCATTTGCATAGAAATTTATGTTGTGTTGATGATGGCAAGAGCACTTATATGCAAAAGATTAGAATCGGAATTGTGTCTACATAAACATCCCTGCGGAATCCGCGCCTGAAAATAAAAAATCCCGTCCTGCTTTCACAAGTAAGACGGGAAAACGACAAAATTTAAAAGACCAAAGTCTTCCAAAGTATCTAAATTTTAATCAATGAGTTCAACTTAAAAGCCCCCGACTTGTTAGTATTGATACCACTCATGTACTAACAATAAATGCGATAAAGCGCTCAGTCGAGGGCTAATGCCTTCCGGGCGCTATATCGCATCGAATGCTACATGAGTGGTACTGCAAAGGTAAGAAAATAATTTGAATGTGAAAAATAAATTTTCACTTTTGCATCGCTTTTTTGTTAAGACTTTACTCTCTCTTAAGGATAAGAGTCTGTTAATTATCTTATTACAGTTTTAAATTTTATTTCTTAAAAAATATTATTCGTCGTTGTTGCCTGCTACAATCCGGGTCATTCACTATTTTTCTTCTCTATTTAAAAAGTCAATACGGCGCGTACTTTATACGAGCTTGTTCTATTGGTTGTATATCCCATTTTTCCGGAATTCAGTTTGACAAGTCTTGCTGTTCCATCACTGCTGGCGGTACTGGCATCCCAATAGTAGCTATTTCCGGCAATATTTTGTCCGTAACCTGCATTCACCAGTCGGACGAGGGAACCGTTTATGTCTCCCCAACTTAGTATTGCCCACCGGTACATAAAACCTTCCGAAGGAAAATACCAACCACTGGTCTGTGTAGTCGTCAATTTGCCTCTGTTGTCATTGATCCAATTAAGACAATAATAGGCGGCGGCATAATTACTGGGTGAGAAGCCGCCGTGGTTAGTATCGCCGTCCTCCTTCATCTTTTGTGTAAGCTGGTATCCTCTCCAGTCGTTCCATGAGTTAGAAGTATTAGTTCCTATGTTGCCGTTCGGTCCCCATTTGCAATTGGCTACGTCGTAAACGGAAACCGCATGACCGTGTATCGTGTTGTCCTGGCAGTTACCACCATAGTTAGCATCGCTGCCACTTGCCGAACAGAGAACGATACCCACACAGTTTGTCGGATCAGGAATAACAAGCGTTTCTCGCGGCAGGATTTTACCGTCACGGTAGAAGTAATCGCCGGGCTGTATGTTGCGGACGTATGGAATGCTCTCTGGCATCTTGAAATTGTAATGCGTATATTTTCCGGCTGGTAATGCCTTTTTTGCCGCATCGGTATAATCCACCAGCTCTACCCACTTATATTGGATATTGATTGTCTTTTCAGCCGCATCGGGAGTGACAATCACCCGATATGTACCGTCATTGAACGGGCATGGTTTCACCGATGTCCCCTCCACCGTTATAGCTGTTTCCGTAAGATTCCTCACGGCAAACTCCTCACCGGGTGTGTATTTATACCCGCCGGATGTAGTAAACGTCTTGGTGAAGACACTGACAGAAACCATTGCCATTGCGTGCCGGAAAGGCAAAGTAAGCGTTTTCGCCGTCAGGTCTGCTATACCCGTTGCTACCATTAAATCCGATTTCGTGTAATTGGCGTAGGTGGACTGGTCTGCCAGGGGAGTAAATGCATCTATAATCTCTTGTTCACTTACTTTTCCGTTCATGCCGGCGTCATACGGGTAGTACGCCAGATAGGTGACGTCCTGATAATAAGATAGGGGCAGCTCACTATCCGTAGCCCATTTCTTGGTTGTTGCATTATAGGTAAAACATATATTATCTACTTCATCCACTATTTTTCCGCCTTTTACCATCGTGACGCCTATCTGGTCGCCATTAGTAAACTCCGTCTGATAATGGTTTTCCGAAGCACGGGTCGTGCTGCTTTCCGTAGGTGTGAAATCTTCAGCTGATACTTCCACGTTCAGAATAGTGTCCGCAGTCCTCAACGTTACTTCTGCTTGTTCGCAAGCTGCCAACAGAAGGATATATGTGAGGAGCAGTATAATTCTTATCTCTTTCATATTTTAATTTTATTGGATACGATTATTTAATAACTTACACTAAGTTTTACTTTATCTTAAAAGAGTGGAAAGTATCGCCGGGCAGGGTGGTATGAAGAATATTTATTAATTTTATCAACCAACTAATTAAATAAAATCCATTCCTCCCCGGTTCTACTTCCCAAAGCTTCTATTGTATGATACAGGCAATCGGATTTCAAAAAGCTAATGCGGCAATAGAGTAGTAATAATCTGCCTCTTTTCCGGCTGGATTTATCCTACCGTTATTAAGATTATATCCATAGCAAATTTCTCCCTCCATACCGGCTTCTGTACTTGTCCAAGTATACCGGTTGTCAAACAAATTATTTCTGCCGAGCTTATTCAAATTATTCGTTAACGTGGTTTGCAGAGATTTTACATCATCTATTTGTCCATAAGACGGCAAAAACCATCCGCTACTTCCTGCGGGAGAGGGGCAGTCTTTTTCGTAGACATATATGGCATAATAAGTTGCCGGATAATTATTATCTGCGTCAGTAGATAATCCCGATGTCTCCGTTGCGCTCGGGTTCTTCGAAAGAGCTTTGGCTTTTATTTTTTGTGTATTATCATAGCCCATATAATCACTCATATCCGTTGATGTTCCCACTCCATCAGGCTTGTCTGTATATCTACTTCCCCAAGCGCATGGATACACATTCGGCGCAGCTACAATCACATATCCGTGCACATCCATTGGCGCGCCACTCTTATCCGTGTATGTCCCGCTGTCCGATGGATGCTTGCCGGAATAAAACACGAGTCCGATACAATTCTTTTTGTCAGCTTCAGCTATTTCCGTATCATAGGGTTGGATATTTCCGTTGTTAAAATAGTAATCTCCGGGCTGTATGTCACGAACGTAGGGAGGCATCTTAATTTTGTAATGCGTATATTTTCCGGCTGTTAATGTCTTTTTTGCCACATCGGTATAATCCACCAAGTCCGTCCACTTATATTTGATATTGATCGTCTTTTCTGTCGCATCGGGAGTGACAATCACCCGGAAAGTACCGTCATTAAACAAACAGGGCTTCACTAAACTCCCCTCCACCGTTATGGCTGTTTCCGTAAGATTCCTCACGGCAAAGTTATCACCCGGTGTGTATTTATATCCGCCGGTTGTAATAAACGTTTTGACAAAGACACTGACAGAAATCATTGCCATCGCGTGACGGAAAGGCAGGTCAAGCGTTTTCGTTGCCGGGTCTGCTGTGCCTGTTGCTACCATCAAATCCGATTTTGTGTAATTGGCGTAGGTACTTTGGTCTGTCTGTGGAATAAACGCATCTATAATTTCTTGTTCACTTACTTTTCCGTTCATCTTGGCGTCATACGGATAGTACGCCAGATAGGTGACGTCCTGATAATACGATATTGGCAATGGACTATCCGTAGTCCATTTGTTCGTCGTTGCCTCATACGTGAAGCAGATATTATCTACTTCGTCCACTATCTTGCCCTCCTTTACCATCGTGACGCCTATTTGCTCGCCACCGGTAAATTTAGTCAGATAAAGTTCTTCCGAAGCACGGGTGTTGCTGCTTTCCATAGGTGTGAAAGCTTCGGCTGACACTTCTACGTTAAGTATCGTGTCCGCAGGCCCTGTCGCTACTTCTTCTGCTTGCTCGCATCCGCTGAGGACGATATATGCGCAGAATAATGTATATAAGATAGACTTTTGCATCATCATATTGTTATTTTAGATTCGCCTTTCATTATGCTTTATTTTAAAACTTTGAGAATACCGCGGAAACTGGCTTGGTGTAGATAATTGATATCGATAATTGTTCCCGCAGAGGTCATTACATGTCTGTCTACGTTGTATACTGTATATGGGTTTATCCAATATTGGCTGTTTAGCTCTACCCCGTTCTCTATTTTTAGCAAATGCGCGTCCAAAATCTCCCGTAAATACGTAGCTGTATTTCCATCCCCTTTCATAATCCAGCGCCATGTCTGTTCATCGGGTTGGTCCCACGAAGAAGATACAACATCTCCGGGAGGTGGAAAGTTATTTGTTGTATTAGTAAAACCTGGATAGCACTGGCCATATTTTTCATCTTTAGGAGATAATACCATCGCCTTCACGCTCGGGTCTGTTATGATTGCATCCTCATCCGTTGCAAAAACTACCCCGATGCATTTTCGGGTAGTATTAGTTTCCGGATTTATTAAGACCGGACCTGGAATCGGCGAATTCCATACTCTTACATGGCTCCCTGGGATTATTCCTATCAGCCCTCCATCGCTCCAGCTTCCATCATCATAATAGTAATCTCCAATCTTGAGGTCAGCCGGGGCATAGAGATTTATTTCCTCTGTCGTACTGTTTCCCCATTCCATATTCGTATTTACCGCCGTTATTTCAATTCCAGTCCTCTTGATATCCACCGTATAAGCAATGGATGCTCCCGCCGTCCATTCATACGTATTGGGGAAAGCCTGTCCGGTGAGGGTTGTTGGAGCTGTGGGAGGATTGCTGCCGCCGGCAATGCTTCCGCTAAGTGTATAAGACAGATTGAACGAACTCTTTGCCCTGTCCGGAATCAGATAGAACGTTCCGAGGAGGACGGATTGCCCCCCTGTGGTAGGAACGGTTACTTCTGCTGGGTTGGCAAGGGTAAAGGTGGCGGTGGTAGCGTCGGCAGTCCATCCGAAGCCATCCTGCTTGAAGGTCAGCGTTCCGCTCTGCGGAGCTGTGACGGTGGTGCTGTGTACCTTTATGCCGGTAATTGCCGCGTCGCCGCTCTTTGCGTAGATGGAGACTCTGGTCAGCGCGTGTTTCAGTTTGAAGTTCACAGCTCCCTCCTTCTTATTCATGATAGGAAGAGCTGCCAGCAAGTCCACACGGTCTGTTCCTGCCGTGGGCGCTGTGAATGTCAGCGAAGGATAGCCTTCGTGCGTCTTGTCGCATGGGGTTACTCCGCTTGCATTGTGTGGCGCATAGGCGAAGAAGCTGACTTTGTCCGACGCATCCAAGGGCCAGTATTTTTTAGGCGAATAGTCCCAGGTAGCGCCGCTACGTGTCAGCTTCTGATTATACATGAAGTTTAGTTTTGCGCTGGTGCTGAAATCTCCCGTAGTCTGGCTGGCGATGATGCCCAATGAGCCGGGCAGGTCGTTCGAGGCGAAACGGGTGTCGGCTCCGTCCACCGTGGTAGAGAAGTCTATCGGCAGAGACGGAGCGGTATCTTCTATCTTGTCGCAGGCCGTCAGCAGGAGGCTGCAAGCGAGAAGCTGTATAATTCTGGTTCTTTTCATAATGTTTCTATTATTTTTCCCACAAAAGTTTAGGATATTCTCCCATCGCATACGGTTTCCAATGAGCACTGCCCCAGCCGTTGGTGGGTTCTTCGCTGTATGTAGGCCATGCGCTACTGGGATTGAATATGTTATTATCCAAATCACTTCCTCCCGCGCTACCAACAATCGGATATGCGCTTATTCCCCATGAATGACTGACTGACCCCCCGTTCCATCCTGTAACTCCACCAATATTACCTTTATTTGCATTACCGGCATCGCCGATAGTCCCAATATTGTAACAGTACTCTATTGTTACCCTACCCTGTGCACCAAATATACCGGCACATCCCCTCTTTTCGGTTGCGTCTGTACCGGAATAAGTATCGGTAATTGTACCTGTATTATAGCAGAAAGCAATGCGTTGGCCCTCCCATGAATAGCCGAATATACCACCGGTAAAGAATTCTCCTGTGATATTGCCGCTGTTTTTACAGTTTTCAATATTCATTCCGCTTCCACCGGCTGAACCGGCTATTCCTCCGGTATAAACTTCTCTTGAAAATCCTTTTTCGGCTTTTATAGTAGCGTTATTGCTGCAATTGATCACTTTATTGTGTGAACAGTCATTCACAATCCCTCCTACAGAAAGAATAGAATTGGTTGTTATCGTTCCACTTTTTAAGTGCACATTCTTTATAGTACCTCCGCTGTATGAGAAAATTCCACCTTGCGTGCTTGTCAGGTTCAAGATGTTGTAGCTCCCTCCATCATATACCCGTCCGCTTTTTATGGGTTTCCAGTCTGAATAGAAAGATAAATCTATATCATTCATCTGGATATAATCATTCTGCCCATTATTCACGGCATCTGTATAAATTTGTCCTACACTTACTCCCCTCAGTTGCGCCGCCGTCGTCACCTGATACGGTTCTGTTTCCGTCCCTTTGCCTTCCATTCCTCCGGGGCCCAGGTTCAGTGTGAGGATTCCGTTTGTCTGGTCAAATGATCCGTTGGAGGTCGTAAGCAGCAACACTTCCTTGTTTTCCTGATTATCTTTGATATACACACTTACCGTGCCGGAAGCCGGCAAGTCGGTCAAGCCATCGATGCTATATTGATTAGTAGATGTCTTTCTTACATCGTAAGTCCATGTGTTGTCTATCAATATCCGCGAAACATCTCCTAATGCCCCCGCATAATTGCCTGTGATAAGTTTAGTTTCCGTTATATCTGCCGACACCTTAATTTCATCCAGCCCGATCGTAAACGTATAGTTTGTCAGTCTTCCCTGCTTGAACCCATCTTCCGGGAGGTTCACGGTCAGGGTCTTGCTGCTTTCCACCCAATCGGTACTGCTATCGTCGGGTCGTGTGCGGAGCTTGAAGGATACTTCCGCCTGCACATCTCCTGGGTTGCTACCGATAGTCTGGTTTATCGGGATAAGATAAAGAGTGTTAGTGCCGAACAAATCCACCCCCGCAGCATCGGTGGATACATCCACCGCATTGATGGATGGGTCTCGGTTCAGGATACCGTTGGCAGCATCTCCCAAGTCGTAAGTGTCGGGCAGGTAGCGGGTCTTGACCCAATGGCCAGTGTATATACTATATGTCCCGTTAGAAGCCAACTTTTCACTGTGCTTCAGTTTCAGCCCCGTGACGTGCAGTTTCACTTGCTGGTTGCCGGTGAGGTCTGCGGAGGCTTTCGCCTTCATCTTCACGGCTGCCGTCACGTGCTTGAAGGTGAAGGTGACGGGGGAGCTGCTTTGGTCGCTTCCCAGGTTTCGCATGTTGGCGGTCACAATGTCCACCGTCTCCTTTTGATTAGTGGGCAGCGCGACGGTGAGTTGCGGTTCCTTCGAGTTCATGAGGGAAACCCCGGTAGCGCCATAAGGCCCGTAGGCGTAGAACGACAGTTTGCGCGAGTTGCCCGCCGGCCAGTATTTGGTGGGGCTGTACGTCCACGCACTGCTGTTCCACGTCACGTGCTGGTCTACCATATAAAACTCGGTCGAGACTGAGTAGGGATTATAGTCCCCCTCACTCTGATAGGCCATGATGCCGAAGCCTGATGCTTTCAAAGAAGCCGGAATAGTTTCCGCATTGCGTGTGTGCGCACCGCTGCCGGGCTTCAGCGCTGTGGTGTAGGCGCTGAAGCGGATGGCGTTCTCCCCGTTGCCGCCCGGTTCCGTCCAATCGTCGGAGGTGCAGGCAGTGAGCGAGAGCAAACAGGTGACCAATACTAATAGAAAGTGCTGTTTCATATCAACTTGTAAAATCTGCTACGTATATTCTTGATTTCCACTTTGGAAATCCGTGTGCCCGGCGAAAGACATTCAACCTTCGCCGGACTGTAAAGTTATGAAAAGAAGTTCGCCTCTCTTGGAAGCTTATTGAACCGTTACATCGGTAGGAGTGGATGTCCAGCTTTCTACGTCAGTCACATCCAATTTAATTGCATTCAAAGAGATGGTGAATATTAATTCGTATGCCGAGCCTCTCTTAAATATACCTGCCGGAAGCTCCACGGTCTTGGTATTCTCGCTCGTGCTGACGCTGTCATTGTCATCCGAGGCTTTGGTTATGATCATATATGAGATTTTCACCGAAACATCGCCTTTATTAGTCGTACCGGAAGCATTATTCACCGGTATCAGGAACAGATATTGATTGTCGGGGAACAGGCTTACGCCGGTACTTGATGTCGAAATATCGATAGCGTCGCTATGTCTGGCATTACCGAATGCAAAGCTTGCATAGTTCATAATTCCCTTTTTAGCGTTATCGCTATATTTTTCCAAAGCATAACTGTTGGCGAGGAACTGGTTGGAAGTCCATTCCAGGGTCTTCATATTCAGAAGAGCCGAGTTGGATAACTTTTCAGTATGTTCGATAGATACTCCCGTGATAATCACTTTAGTCAGATTGTCCGAGGCGCTGATGTCCGTGCTTGTCTTTGCCTTCATCGCCACGCGGGTAAGTACGTGCTTGAAGTTGATATTTACGGATGAGCCCGCTGTCGTCGTTTGTGTCTGATCGATAGTACCGTTATTGCCTGAATTGGATTCTGAAACTACCAGATCCACCATGTTTTGCTGTGCGGTTTGCAATTTAAAGCCCAGTACCGGGTCGCTTGCGTTACTTGCGGGTAGGAAGGAGATGCCGGTAGCGGTTGTGTTGCTGGTGTCCGTGTAGGGAGCATAGGCAAAGAAAGAGACCTTGTCCGTAGTGTTTTCCGGCCAGAACTTCACGGGAGAATATGTCCATGCACTGCCGGACGCATTCCACGTCACATGCACATTGTCCATAAAATGCCCTTTTAGTCCGTTAGTTTGATACGCTCCTGATGTCAGGTAAGCCTGCATACCGAAACCCTTGTCCGCCACCTTCAGCCCGTTAGCCGTTCCGCCATTCGTCGTGGAATTGTCCGTCACAACTCCCCGGGTCTGCGTCCCCGTGTACACACCAAACCCTATCGCCCTGTGCGCGTCCGGATTGGTATCCATAATCTCATTCTGCGAGCAGCCCGTCCATGTCAGGGCTGCCACAACCATCAAATAGAAACTCTTTCTCATAATCGTTCAGTCTTATAATTTATTGATTCAAAATTTAAAATTCACCATTCCCGATTCATCATTCCCGATTCATCCTTTACAGCGGAATCTCCACCTGCTCCTCCTTGTTCCAGTCTTCCACCTCCGCGCCGAATCCCGACTCGCCGCCCCCTTGGGGCTTCACGTCCGGGAACGGTTCGGGCGTGCGGGCTTCAATGCTCAGTACGAGGGAGCCGTTATCATCCGTCTCTTCCTTCACCACCAGGTTCTCCAGCTTCTGCTCCGTCACCGTTTGCCCGTCCACCAGCAGCGCCTTCAGGGTTGCCGTATGCGGCAGTTGTTCCTGCCCGAAGAGGTTGATGGTTCCCGTCAGCGTACCGTCCTGCCAAGAACCCTCGTACAGCGAAGGGTCGGTCACGGTGAACTCCTGTCCGCCGGTCTCCTCGCGCACCTCGCCGTTGTGCAGCAACACCGACAGCGGCACGCCGTACAGGGTGCAACGCGCCTCGCGCACATTCACCAGCCCCCGCACATGCAGTTTCACCTCCACCTTGCGGGTGAGCGGCACCGGCTGGAAGTGCATCCGGCACACCTCGGCGGGACAACTGCCGCGGGTGACCGACGGGGCGTAGTTTCCCAGCATGTCTTCCGTCACCTCGAAGTCGCGAACCACCGCTGCCGCCAGCTTGTCCGGCGACGACACGATGACGCGCGTGTCGGCACGGGTCACCACCTCCTTGGCATACGCTTCCAGCGTCTCCAGCTTCTCTTGTCCGCGGAAGGAGATGGAGGCGAAGTCGTCGAAGGTATGGTTGAAGACCACGGCGTCGTACCGGCCTTCGGGCAGGCGGATGGTGGTGCCCTGGCGTTCGCCCATCAGGTAGACGCGCGGTTCGCTTCCGTCGCGGGCGTACACCACCAGTGTGGCGCCCCGTTCCTGCTCCTCGTCCAGGTCGGAGCGGCTCCAGTCGGCGGTCACGGTGATTTCAGACTCCATATAGTAGGTCAGTTCACGGCGGTCGCACGATACCAGCACGGCCGGCAGCAGCAGTAGCAGCAGCCACTGTCGCCGCCACGGCGTGGCAGGGTCTTTCCGTCTTGTCCCAAATACAACTGTTTTCATTCCTTTATTTATAGTTTATATTATTCTTTTCAGGAGTTAAAGGAGTTATCGCTTTGCTTAGGAGTTAGAGGAGTTAAAGCTTTGCTTAGGAGTTAAAGGAGTTATCGCTTCGCTTAGGAGTTAGAGGAGTTAAAGCTCGATAGTCTTGCTAATCATAGGCTAATCATAAGTCAATCACAAGCAGGAGTATTGAGCTCTAACTCCTTTAACTTCTCTAACTCCTTTAACTCCCTTTCCTCCTTTAACTCCTCTAACTCCTCCTAACTCCTCCTAACTCCTCTACCTTCCCCCCCCCCTCAGCAGTCCGTCATCTTTATCTCCGACAGATACACCCGCGTCATGTGGTTCACCACTCCCAGCTTCTGCGCCACTTTGCCGTAGCGGGTGTAGAACTCCTCGGTGGTGGGCCGGTTGCAGTTCAGGTGCTGGTCCATCGCCTCCAGTACATCCAGCAGGGATATCTCCGCCAGCGGATGGCACAGGCAGTAGGAGGTAATCAGGTCCACCCGGCCGTCGGAGACGCGCGAAATCAGTTTCCTGCATTCCAGGCGGCTCAGTATGGTGGCGAGCTCCTGGGCGGGTATCCGGTAGCTCTGCACGCCCAGCGGTTCCTGTATGGCAATGTCGTGCAAAACGGCGATTGCTTTCTGTGTAAGTAATGTCAGCATAACGTTTTATTCTTTTTGTATGTTAGTTATCGGTCAGAATCGGTGTCGCTGTCTCTTTATTCGATGGCTTTCTTTCTGCTGAGCAGCCAGACAAGCGATATTTTCAGCTTCGTCGGGCCCAGCCAGGTATATCTTCCGTTCTCCTGCCAGAGCAGGGTCTGGTAGTTGTCGCGGGCGTGGTAATACCGGTAGTCGGTGCGCAGCAGCCCCACGCCGATGTTATACTCCAGGCGCAGGTTGCGTGCGATGCGGTGGGCATAGCCGTAGCTGATGCCCGCGGCGATGAAGAACTCTCCCTGGTAGCCGTCGCGTTTCCACTGCAAGTCATATTTTCCTCCGCCGGCATAGAGGCCCAGGAAGTGTCCCGTCAGCACGTCGTACCGCTCGCGCTGTCCCAGCCAGTAGCGGCCTTCCAGCCCTCCCATCAGGATTTGCAGGCAATATTTGTCGCCTTTCAGTTTCCACCAGGGGAACATCAGTTCGCCGTCCAGCGACCAGCGCTTGCCCAGGGGCACTTCCACTTCCACGTTGGGCATCAGGGCGGCGTCGAACAGGAGGTTGGTCTTCAGTGCCAGCACCGGGATGCGCAGCGGGGCGAGGCGGCTCATTTCGCCCAGGTAGGCGCTGTATGAGGCGCTGTCGGCGGTGGCTGCGGGCAGGGTGGGGGCGACGGCGGCAAGGGCGGACGCCGTCCGGGTGCGGGACAGCGTCCGATCGGCGGGCCGTCCCGAACCGGGATGCTTCATGGGGCGGATAAACACGGTACATACCGAGGCGTTGCGTAGCTCCGGCAGCAGGTGGTGCAGGATGTAGCGGTAGGCGGCGCCTCCGTGCAGTTTTTTCAGCCGGTGCGCGATGCGGTCGCCGGAATCGCTTCCGGAATGGTTGCCGGCGAGGATGCCCAGCACTTCTTCCCGGTAGGGAACGTCGGGGTCGTTCTCCACCACAGCGCCCAGGGCGTCCCAGTCTTCCACATGGGCGGAGGTCTGGATGCGGTTTTGGTGCAGGCGGGGGTATTTCCACACCAGATAGCCTTTTACCGCACGGGCGCGCTTCAGTGCCAGCCGCCGGTTGTACACCGCATTCCCGTCGGGCGAGGAGAACGCGCTGATGTGTACGGAGTCGATGCGCGACAGGCTGAGGCTGTCGGCAAACAGCTCGTGCAGGGAGGCGAGAACGTGCCGGTTATTGCGGTATCCGGAGTCGACCAAAGAGCGGTCAAAACGGAAAAAAAGCACCATTTTTTGCTTTTTTGGGCCTAAAACGCCGGAATCCGGTACAATTTCTTGTGTCGGACGGGCGCTTGCAATGCAAGAAAGGGTGCATGACAATGCAATGATTATCAGTTCCTTATAGCTCATATCTATCTTTTGTTCGTTTGCTCTTACGGACGTCAAAAGTGTTTTTTAAACGTTCGTCTAAAAAACACGTTTTTTTGCCTTTTTGAAACGCCGAAATTTCATTGGATTTATGATGTTAAAGCCGAAATGAGACAGTTTTGATAATAGGTTAGATATAAGGTGCTTATCACTCACCCCTAAAAAAATAAAATACGAAAATTATAAGAATATTTTGGCGTTTCCAAAATAGTCCATATCTTTGCAAAACAGACGAACGTTTAAAAAACACCCATTTGTATATAATGTATGCGCGTGCGCGCGCAGGCGCGTAGTATTCTCCTTTTTGAAAAGAAAAATCCCTGTGTATAGTATACTCTAACGGCCTTTTGCACAGCGAGTGCGCGCGGCGATTTTTTTCTTCCGGACGTTCGTTTTCTAAAAAACATTTTCCATCCCTTTTGCAGACTGATGATTTCGGTGTACTTTTGCGTCATTTTTCAGTAAAGTATTATTTAAAGTTAAATGTAATTAGAGAAAAGTATGAAAAGTACTATTTTAAAAAAGTGGCGGTAATCGATGACGTCCGTTACTTCATCGCCTTGAAAGACAGTGATATTGATGCGGAATGCTTTGCCGCGGGTGTGAAATTGCTGGGTAGCCGCCGGGTGGTGGTGGATCACGAGCGGAAAGACATCCTGCGTGCCGTCGCCTTCCTGATTACCGTCCGCAAGCGCCGGGGCGAGAAAGCGGACGTCAAAGCCTGGGTCGCCCTTCTCCGCCTGCTCTACTGCTTCACCAACACCCGCGACGGCAGCCGGGAGATGAGCGCGGAGAGCTTGGAGACGGAGCTCTACTACATAGTAGAATGAAAAATGAAAAATGAAAAACGGGTGGGGAGTGTAAAATGAACACAGAGGCACAGAGACACAGAGGTTTTATTTTGAGCACGTTAAAAAACTCTGTGTCTCTGTGCCTCTGTGTTCAATCCTTAAATAATTCTTTTTGCCCCCCTCACGGATAAATTTAAGTAAATCCGTGTTTTTCCGTGTAATCCGTGCCTAAAAACTTCATTAGCGTTCCGTGCCTTTTCCCCGAATATCCCCATTTTTTTATCCCCCCCCTTTTCCTTTCCTTTGTCCCCGTCCTGCAACATCGCAGGCATTAGAACAAACTACAACACCCGATGGAAAACATCATCATTACCCGGCACCGTGGTTTCTCGGCCGTAGAAGGAGAAACCGGACTTATCCAAGTGATTGAAGAAATACGCAACGGCAAGCACGCCCCCACCATCAAGAAAATCACCACCCTCGCCGCCTCCGGTCACAAGCCCGAAGCCGAGAAGGTGAAGAAGACCCTTCCCTACCTGTCGCTCACCGCCAACTACACCCGCGAACGCCTGCCTTACAGCCTGGTACGCTACAACCCTGCCGTCACCATCGACATCGACGGGCTGGAACCCGACCAACTGGCGCGCACGGAGCACCTGCTTAAATCCGACCCTAACATCCTTGCCTGCTTCCGCAGCCCCAAGCAGCACGGCCTGAAGTGCTTCGTCTACCTGACCCGCCTCTATGCCTGCCGCCTGCGCGACCTGACCTTCTCCACCCCCACCATCACCTACGCCGAACTGGAGAAATACCACGCCGTGATGTACGAACTGTGCCGCGGCTACGTGGAGGAACTCACCGGCGTGGAGGTGGACACCAGTGGCAGCGACCTGAGCCGCGGCTTCTTCTCCTCGTGGGACCCCGACGCCTACCTGAACCGTGAGCTGCTGGCAAGCATCCCCGACTGCGCCACCCGCGTGATTCCCCCGAAGAAGGAGGAGAAAAAGAAGAAGACCACCGCCAAGTCCGCCAAATCTGCCAAAGCCCCGGCGATGCCTCCCGTTTCCTCCGTTCCTCCCGCCCTTTCTCCCTCCATCGAGCCCTGGGAACAAATGGAATACCGCAAAGCCCTCAGCACCACCCGCCGCACCGACCACTTCGAAGCCGGCAACCGCGACAACTTCCTCTACATCCTGGGCAACCGCTGCTACCGCAAGGGCATCTGCGAGGCGTCCGCCTGTGCGCTGGTCTCCCGCGACTTCTCCGCCTGCGACATGGACGTGTTAGCGCCCATCCACAATGCCTACACCTATACTGGCAAGACCGATGCCGCCGAGAAAAAGAAGAAGGAGGAGAAGAAGCCTGTCGTGGCACAAGTGATGCAGTTTCTGGAGACGCACTACGACATCCGCCGCAACGTCATCCTGGACCGCCTGGAGTTCCTTCCCCTGACCAAGTCCGGAGCGGGGGAAGCCGCCTTCCGCCCCATGCGCGTCAAGGACTACAATTCCATCTTCGTGGAGATGCAGATGGCAGGCATCATCTGTTTCCAGACTTTCCTGCGCGCGGTCATCGACTCGGACTTCGCCCGCGACTTCAATCCCTTCCGCGACTACCTGGACAGCCTTCCCGCCTGGGACGGTACGGACTACATCGGCCGCCTTGCCGCCACCGTCCGCACCGACGACCAACCGTTGTGGGAAGACGGCTTCCGCCGCTGGATAGGGGCATGGTGGCGTGCGCCCTGAACGAGGGGGACATGAACCAGCTCGTGCTGATACTGTACAGCGAGCAGGGCAAGGGCAAAAGCTCGTGGATCCGCCACCTGCTTCCGCCCATTCTGAAAGAGTACTACTACAACGGCATGATAGACCCCGGGAACAAGGACCATGCCCAACTGCTCTCCACCCGCCTTGTCATCAACATGGAGGAGTTTGAGGGCGTGAAGCCGGGCGAGCTGGCGGAACTGAAGCGTATCATCACGCAGGAGAACGTGACCCAGCGCAAGGTCTATGACCTCCAGGCATACACCTTCATCCGCCACGCCTCGTTCATCGGCAGCACCAACAACCGGCAGTGCCTGCAGGACGTGAGCGGCAACCGCCGTTTCCTGCCCGTCACCATCCTGGATGTGGACTACCACACCCCGGTGTACCACGGCGGCGTCTACGCCCAGGCGCTTGCCCTGCTGAAGGATAACTTCCGCTTCTGGTACGAAGGCTCGGAGATAGAGCACCTGAACGCCCACAACGAGCTTCACCGCATGAAGGACCCGGTGGAGGAGAACTTGCTCGTCTACTTCCGCAAGCCCCTACCCGAAGACCTTGCCGTGAAGTGGATGCCTGCCGCCGCCATCCTTTCGAAACTGGCTATCTACGGCAAAATCCAGGTGAACCGTCAGGCGATGCAGTCGCTTGTCCTGAGCCTGGAACTGCACAGCTTCCGCACGCGCCGCAACAGCCTGGGCAGCACGGAGTATGAGGTGGTGGACTTGCAGCAGGACGAGGTTGACCGGAATTTCCGTCAGGTATGAAAAAGTTTTTTGAGTATAGGGAAAAAAGTTTTTGACTATAGGGAAAGGATAATTAATGAATAATGAAAAATGAAAAATGAAAAACGGAGGGGAGGAGAGGGAATAATGTAAAATGAAAAATGAAAAGTGGGGGATTGAACACGGACTGTCTCTTATACACATCTCCGAGCCCACGAGACCGGAGCCTATCTCGT
>ENA-OYYE01000630-OYYE01000630.1-human-gut-metagenome-genome-assembly--contig:-NODE-630-length-17306-cov-7.452148_pt1 | contig 17306 bp, 20 predicted proteins | sample MGYA00243244_ERZ653437 | MGnify/ENA primary metagenome ERZ653437 (study PRJEB26926, sample SAMN06165130) | human gut metagenome | biome: ENVO:00009003; feature: ENVO:2100002; material: ENVO:00002003...
GATTTTACATTTAATTCTTTGCCATTTCGTTTTTAATGAACTTTCAATTTCCATTTTTATATAGTACAATTTAATTTTTATTCTTCTATTTGTGCATAGAATAACTGACTTGATAGCAACTTATAGTTGAGCACAGCAATAAATACGGTTGCCAGCTCTTTACCTTAAAATCGGGCACTTCTCTCGAAGCTTTTACAATAAGTCGATAAGAAATTTATTTCAGAATTAATTAAAATTCCCGAATCTGGCCTATAACAAACTCGGATGGGAAAAGTGATGGTACCGTTAGATATGCATATAGCCATATGGCCGGACATGGAGATACGACGATAACGATACGCTCTTCTATCGGAATAAGGATATAACGGGATGCACGGATAACCATATATGATTATCGGAACAGTGGTATGGCTGGTTGTGGGTATATGACAGCATCCGTATACCAGATTTTATATATTTTTATTATCGGTATTTCATTTGTCCCAAAAGCCTCTTTAACAGATTACCATCCGGGATGATCGCCTGAATTCGCATGTGCTATACTTTCTATTTGCCTGATTATCAAACATCTGTGTTGCATCCGGTTGTTTGTCGGAATCTGTAATTCAGTAACCGTTCCTGTCATTCGTTTTTTCTCTACAGTTGTTGCTTTTTTTCTCGTAGTATTATGGTCATGTTACCAGATGGGAAGAGTCACCTCCATCACAACTATGAATTATAGTGTAACCATATTTGTATATAGCCGTATGATACGCTATCCGGATAATGCTATCACAGAATTGCAATATAGCCGGATATCCTTATTTTGATATCCGGAAGCGAATGTCGCACGCACCCTTCCGGATACAGATATCTCAAAATCTCCATTTACAGAAGTGTATAAATATCAAACCACTAATGGAGACGATGAAAAAACAATAAGGCGTATGCCGCTACCTGTCATTCTCCATTTGCAGATGTGTAAAAGTAGCAATCCATTAATGGACAATAGGGCATGTAAAGGGCAGATTTCCCGTATATTCGCCTCCTTATTCCCGAATTATGGGCGTAAGTTATATGGTTATGGAGAGATATCCATCCTTTTATGGGGAGAGCGGCCGACAAATACCTAATGGAAATGCCCCGAAAATCACAGGAGAATAGCCATACAATGGATTGATACACAATAATTATTGGGTAAACGTGGTCCGCTCCTGCGGACAGCAAGTTGTCTTTTCGTTAAACGAAAACAAAACGGTTTAACGGCGTATTCACCGCCAAGCCGTTCTCTCCCTTCCCAAAAGCTCCGAAGTCGTTTTTTGTAATTTGCAGTCTCATAATTCACTAAGAATAAAAAAATATGCGAATAATTCATAAACGAGATGATGATGAGTTGGAAACTGTTCTGATTTCTGCATTCTAGTGTCGGTGTACTGATGTTGTGAATGTAGTCGGCAACTTTGCAGTGTCGAAAAAAGGGAAAGTAAATTAATCACTTTCGGAAGAACAGAAAAAAGGCATCCATACCTTTGTAATAAAAAAAAATCAAGGAATATGGATGCCGAACAACTCACAGGTTCCCTAAAGAAACTTGTAATGTGGTACAAAGTTAAAGAATTAAAATCAAAAGGCCTAAACAAAGCTCAGATAGCCCGCTGTTTGGGAATTAACCGTAACACCGTTCGTAAATATCAGTCGATGAGTGAGAGCGAGTTTACGAACAGACAGAGCTATCGTCGTAATTATAACCATAAATTGGATTCGTATGAGGATTTTGTACATAAAAGTCTGGAATCGCATCCTTATCTGTCGAGTAGCCAGATACGAGACTGGCTGCGTGAACAGTATGAAGACTTCCCCGATGTAGGTCAAAAGACAGTTTACAACTACGTGCAGTATATCCGTCGCAAATATCATATGTGCTATAACAACAGATTCACTACATTAGCTTACTGGATTTTTACGCTCGTCGGGACGGGTGGTCCCGCCCCTTGGCGCTGGCCGTTCCCCGACCGATGAGTTTAAAAGCGTAAAATAATCTGCGATATATTTTGATTTTCCACGACTTATCGAATAACAGTTTTCTTATTTCGATGTTTTATGAATTTAAGATACTTGTAATTACGTGGAAGAATTTCTTCGTTTGACTCCCAGAATTTTTCACTCACATCGGGCTGGATCGGAACAAGGTGCTTGACAGACTTGAGTTTTTGTATCGGAGTCTTGCCGTTCAGTGAGGAATGTGGTCGTTTCAAAGGAAAGAACTCCTGCCATTCCATAGCCATCACATTCAAATCAAGTGTCTTGTCCGACAAATCTATAAGATTCCAAAACTCTGTCTTATCTGTCTGCTGAGACCTTGCAACTTTGCCATTCAGATGCGGAGTCTTTGGTTTGATTGGCCTGAATTTGATAAAATGGTCATGCAGTTCATATTGGAAGTCATAATTGAAAAATTCTGTTCCCCAATCAGTTTGTATCCGCTGAACGGGAAAAGGAAAGGTGTTCAGTATCTCTCCTAAAAAATGAATTGTACTTTCCGCTTTTTTATTGGGATATACATGAATGGTTCTCAAACGGGTACAATCATCTATGGCCGTGAACTGGTATGCTCCGTTTCGTACTTTCATTACATCCAGCAGAACCCTTTCCCCGGGAATTTCTTTACTATATCGGATATAGTCTGACTTTTTACGCCGTTTCACAACAGCTTTGACCTGATGCTTTTTCAACACACGCCACCCCGTCATGGCTGATAACTTTATTCTCTTCCTAAGCAGATAGTTGGCAATCCGTTGCGCTCCCCATCTTCTCGTCTCACGCAGATTAAGGATAATGGTTTCAATTTCAGGTGTTATCTTCATATTGGCAAGTCTTGATGAATGTTTAGACTTATCGGACAATTCCGACTTGCCTTGTTCTTTCTCGCAATTTATCCAACGGTATAACGTGGAACGGGTAATCCCGCACCGAAGGGCAGTTTTTGTCACAGAACCCGTTTCGACGTATAGCTCAAGCCATTTTTTGCGCATCCGTATTTTCCGTATATCTTCTTTCATGCTACGAAGATACGGATTAAGATTTGCCTACGAAAAGAAAAAGTGTAGCGGATCATTGAGGGTGTCCGAAAAGGGTACCCTCTCACTTTATAAGTTTGTTTGTGTCTTTTCTGTAATTTGTATCCCACTTATAAAAAATCGCGACTATCGCGCTTATTTTTCTCTCTCTATTGTTCGCATGGGCTGCTCCAGCGCCCTTTTTCTTCGTCTTTTTCCCTTTGCTGATCATTTTTCCAATGTTAAAGGCAATAGCTAAGATACCAAAGTCCATGATGATCTTCTCCAAGCCTACATGCCTGAATCTCTTATATCCCTTATTCCATTTTATTTGTCCAAAAACCGCTTCTACCTCCACTGGTCTTTTGCTTCAATGTTTGAGCCCTTGGGGTGAAGTGATCCTCTCTCGTACCAGTTGTTTGTATCGTCTTAATTTATGGTTAACCCTGATCTCCCTGTTTCCTTTCCCCTTATGGCATTTATTCCGCAGGGGACATCCCTTGCAATTTACGGCGCGGTAAACACTTATTTCACTTTCATACCCGTTATCATTGACAGTCTTGGTTTTGTACGCAAGCTCCATATGCTGTCCCATGGGGCACACAAAGTAATCCTCCGATTCGTTATAGAACAAATTTTCCTGTTTGGAGATATCCCCTTTCCATTTCTTGGTCTGCTCTGCATGAAAATAATTATACTTCACATAAGCGCTTATACCAAAGCGTTCCATAAACTCATAATTCTCCTGGCTTCCATATCCGGCATCCGCGCAGACTTCTTTCATGAAACGGTGGTATCTTAGCCGGCCATATAGTAGGAAAGAAATCAGCGTCAGGGTATCACCGGGATTGTGGAAGAAGGCGTAGTTTGTTATAAACTGGTTTTCGGTGGATATCTGCAGATTATATCCCGGCTTAAGTTGTCCGTTCTTCATGTGGTCTTCCTTCATGCGCATGAAAGCTGCATCAGGATCTGTTTTAGAGTAACTGTTTCTTTCCTTGAGCGTATCCAGGTGTTTCTCATACTCTTGAAGTTTGGGAAGATGCTTTTCCTTTAGTTTTTTAATCTGACGGAGTTCGCGTTTACTGCGGTTCTCAAGATTGATAGCCTCTATCTTTTCCTTCAACGTGCAACTGTCAATGGGGGCTGCGGATTCTTCAGGAGCATTATTGTCACTAAGAATTCCTTCATCTATTTGAGACAGTATGCTATGGATCTTCTTTTCCAAATGTTCCTTATACTTTTCCACACTTTTACGCCAGACAAAAGCATAGCGGTTGGCTGCCGACTCCATCTTGGTTCCGTCAATGTACTGTTTTTCCAGACTGATATATCCCAACTCCACAAGCATCAGTACGATCTGGGTGAATAAGCTGTGAATGCAGTTTTTCAAACGTTTGCTACGAAAGTCATTGATGGTACGAAAGTCGGGAGTGGATTTACCCGAAAGCCACATATAAAGAATGTTCTCCTCAAGGAGGCGGGCTATCTTACGACAGGAATAGACATTGTTCAGGTAGGCGAAGAATAATACCTTGAGCAGCATACGGGGATAAATAGCCCGGACAACCGCCACCTTTATACGTGGACAATAAAGAACTAATGTCAAGCTCATCAACGATCCGATTGACGAGCCTGATAGGAGCATCCGAAGCGATATTTTCATCAAGGCGGGAAGGAAATAGTAAATCCATGCCTTGAGAATACTCCTTAAATTGTATAGTTGCATTATCAATTAACATGCTCTAAGATAAGAATTTTAGAGCAAATAAAAAAGTCTGAGCTTGGGAAAGTTCAGACGTTTGCGCTAAAAATGTGAGGGTACCCTTTTCGGACACCCTCATAGGCAAGGAATTCGTTTTTTTCCTTGCTGCTGTTATAGCTATTTAAAGCACTTGATTGTAATCCCTTTAATCTTTCTATTAGCGCTTCCATTAATTGATTGTTGTCAGCCATATTATTACCCTCCATATATTTATTTGATTTCTGTTAAATACGAATCCAGCCTGTAGATTGGCGATTGCGTGGCTCTCCCTTTCAGATAATTGATCTTCCGGTCGATGAATCCACAATTTATATAATATCTCTCAATACTTATCAACTGTTGACAACTGTCGTTATTCAAGTCATCATCCAAGAAATACAGGCTCTTGATCATCTCCTTATAAGCCTTTCCCTCTGTATGCATCTCGATGGCCCTGCTATAATTTTGGATAGCGGATTCTACTTGATCAGACCTTTTTCATCATCGAATAATTCCTTATTTTGCATTCTTTTATGTACCTTTGCATTCGTAAATCCCTCTCTTACGGAGAGATGGAAACTGCAAATGTAATAGCAAATGGATTATAGTCAATATACAGACAGGCAGCTCGTTGATGGTCTCTTAAACAACGACATCAGGCTGATAGAGTATTTTTTCAACAAGAAATGCTCAGGTCTCTTTGGGTATATTCTGGTAAATGTATTTGACGGCAATATTAACAAGCAGGATTTGTTGCAGGAACTGTTTTGGTATCTTGCTAAAAACGATTGGTACAAAGTCCGCCAGTTTGACTTCCGTAGTAAACTTATGACTTGGGTAACAGTCGTTGCCGTGAGGTTCTTTCAGAAAAAACGCAAAGAGCTGATAGAAAATAGTGGCAGTGCGCCTCTAAATGATAAAATGTGGCAAGAACAAAGCCGTGCAATCTCCATAGAACGACGTATGGATTTGCACAATGCACTTGCAAAAATGCCAAATGCCCGCTACCGTAAGGTTATCGAAGTGTTGGACTTGCAGGAGGTTCGCTCAGAAATTTTAGCTGAAGAAATGAAAGTAACAGTAGATAATTTGTACAACATTCATCGTAGAGCGTTGTTGCAGCTTCGCCTCGTAATGGGGAGAAAGGAGGATTGGGTATGAAAGATATTAATGACCTCTTGAATAGCGGTATCTCCGATGAGTTGCTTGCAGCCTACATAGACGGCAATACAACAGCAAGTGAAAACCAACTGATAGAAAGTTCACTTGATAAAGACTCTATGTTGTCAGAAACCTACGAAATAGCCCATGATGGTGTTTCTTTTAGTAGCAGTTTCGATTGGGAGTTACATAAAGGAGACTTCGGATTCTGGGAACTGGGGTTGCCGCCAGCTATTACTGAGAGCGAAATAATTACCACAAGTGCTATAGATAATGATGAATTACTAAATTTACAATCACTTACAACCAATGAAAATCCTTCGTCTCTGTGTGATAGTTTTTTTAATGGTGATGGATCTATAGATTTAAACGATCTTGACATTGACGATGACATGTTAGAAGATTGTGATATACTTGATTTATAAACGATTTGACCATGACGGAATTTTCCTATCTTTCAACAGGTTGCATCAACACATATTGTGATGCAGTTCAACAAATGTATGATGACAGTTGTGCAATTAAATCACAACAAATGATCCTCAATTCTATGGGAATAAATGCTACAGAAGATCAGCTCTGTATTGAGGCCTATAAAAATGGTTGGTACAATCCTGGCATTGGAACTCCGATGAAAAATGTTGGTAATCTTCTTGTATGTCATGGTTTTCCTGTGGAGCGAAAGATAGGCGGAACAGTGGATGACCTCCGATATGAAATCGCACATGGCCACAATGTCATTGTGGGTGTTGATTCTGGAGAATTGTGGAATAATGGGATAGACGAATCTTTGGAAGACATTATCCGTAGACCACAGCCTGACCATGCTTTGCTTGTAAGCGGTTTTGCAGTGAATCCTCTAACAGGCAATGAAAACATTTTGCTTACCGACCCCGGCACAGGAGAACTTCTTGCTGACTATCCTCTTGAACAGTTCGAAGATGCTTGGGATGACTCAAACAATTACATGATAAGCATACTTGAAGAGTTCTAAGAACCTCATGTATTCAATTGAAATATCAAAAACAATGATTAAAATATAAACAGCATGGAATTCCACTTTATTAACGACCAATGTGCCGAAGGTGTCAAAATCTTCGAACAAGCCCAAATTCTCATTGATGATGGCAACAAAGATTCTGCGTATATTGCACTCGCTGGGCAACTCCGTGCATTACAGCAAAGATTTACCGAACAGAAATTAACGATTCTGGTTGCAGGTGAGATGAAAGTTGGAAAGTCTACTTTCATTAACTCACTACTTGGCGCAGACATTCTTGCAACCGCACATGAAGTATGCACTAATGTGCCCACAAAAATAGTATATGGTAATGAAGAAAAAATAATAGTCCATTTTGTAAAGAACTCCTCAGGTGAACAAAAAGCACCCAAAACAATTACTCGTGAACAAATTGAGGATTACTCCACAGAATCAGCTAATAAAGAAAATCATAATCAGGTTGATTATATTGAAATTCAAATTAATTCTCAGCTCCTTCATGAGGGATTGGTGTTTATTGACACCCCAGGACTTGGTGCAATAGATCCTCTTCATGCCATAGCGACATACAGAATGGCAACCCAAGCAGATATTATTTTCTTCTTGGGGGATTCCCGAAAGCCACTTACGCAAAGCGAAATTGCAAGTCTTAAAGACCTCATCAAAGTTTCTGGTTCAGAGCAAATAGTTCATCTACTGACTTGCTGTGATATGAAAAACACTGATGACATCTTGCTTTCGAACCAGAAGATGTTAAATGAGGACTTTGCCGAACACAACATACAGATTATTAAGGTGTCATCCCTTATGTATAGAAAGTATGTACGAAGCGGTAATCGCGCTCAATTAGACGGGAGTGGATTTCAAACAGTAAAATCATACATTGCAGACATCAATAATGACCTCAAGTCTTTGCTCAACGAACGTTTCAGGACTCTTGCTTTAGATACATGTTCTCGCGGTAATTCTCTTCTTGCTGAAGTCATTGAAACTGTTGAAAATCCAGTGGTAAGAGAAAGAAAAGTTGAAGAGCTTCGGGATTTAGTGAACCGGCTAACTGAAATCGAGGAGAATCAAGCTACTTGGCAACAACGCTTGAGTGGTAAGCAATCTCTTTTTGTGTCAGACTTGAATAATTTTATTAATAACCAACAGACCGAAATCACTGATAATGTAAGTAATAATCTTGAAAAAGATTCGTATCTTGAAGATAAGGACGCTTTGAGTAAAAGCATAACAGCAGATTTAATTAGCTTCCAAGAAAAGTTGAATGGTAAAATCTCCGATGGCTTTATTTCTCTTTATGAGTGGTTACGCAATGAATCAGGATTAAAGAAAATCCAAGAAGAATCTATCGCAATGCCAAAGAATATTTCAACAGACATAAGCATAGATAGCAATGTTGGTAAAACCAAATTTGGCCAAAAAGTTCAAGGCCTGTATCGGTCAACGCTTGTTGGTGGTGCCGTTGCTTATGCCGCAGGGACTGCAGGTGGCTGGGCAGGTGGTGCAGTAGGTGTGAAGGTAGGAGCTGCTATCGGAACAGCTATTGCACCTGCTGTTGGCACACTCATAGGTGCCGCAATTGGCGGACTTGTCGGACTGTTCTCTGGAATTGCAATTTTCAGAGAAAGTAAAGCGGAAAGAAAGCGGAAACAACGCAGTGAAATTTTTGCTGTATGCAAGAAGCAAATATCAAAATTCTTTACAGATATAAGAGGAGAGGTTGACAAGGCACGTATCTCGCAATCCACAGAACTTAGCACACAATTTATTACGGAAGTTAAAGCAGAGAAGAAAAGCCTACAACTGCGCAAACATCAAATGCAGAATGAGGCTCTGCGTGTAAGAGCTAATTTTGAAGCTATAAAAAAACTTGTAGAAGATAGTAATACTGTTTGTGAAAATCTTCAGAAACAATGAAGCCTGAGGAACTTAAGATATTTATAGAAAAGGAGCTTGATGCCATATCCGTTAAGGCGGGTATGGCCAAGCTCCCATCTGTTTTAGATGCCGTTGCCGAAGCGCGACTTAAACTCAATGACAAATTAAAATTAGCTGTAGTCGGAAAAACAAAAGCAGGGAAATCGACCCTTCTAAATTCTCTTTTAGGTATAACCGAGCTGCCAACAGGTGATGGCATAGTCACTGGAAATGTTAGTGTTCTCATGCATGTCAGTGGTTCACCGAAAAATGAAGAAATCGTTGTTGCCCATTTGGAGAATGGCAAGACGATGCTTGTTACGTTAGAACAATATAGGCAGTTGGTTGACATAAGCAAAACGGACACGCTTGGAATCCGAAATGAGATATTGTGGTTTGATGTTTATTTAAAACATCAAGCTTTGTTAGATATGAGCATTATCGACACCCCAGGAGACGATTCATGGTTGAAGCATGATTCGGAAAATACCAAGGCTCTTTTTAGAGACAAGAATAGGAAGCCAGATGTCATTGCTTATGTTGTGCGCAAAGAGTTTGGCAATAAAGACATACAGGCTGCGCAAGATTATTTGTTCCAAATTAATGGTGCACAACATCGTGTAAGCGGACTCAATGTTATTGCAGTTTACAGCTGTTGTGACGAACTCGTGTCAAGCGATATTGATGGATGTAATTGGGAATTGGACTATCGTATTGAAGGGAATCGTATTATAGAAAATAACAGAACAAAATCACCGGCATTCCGTAAGTGTTTTTCTAATTGTTTCCCAATTTCTGCAATTTTCTCAATGGCTGCTAATACAATAACATCCTCCGATTTTTCTCTTTTAAGAGAAGTTGCCCAAAGTCCTAAATCGGGATATTTTTATAGAGACATGTCATATTTAGAAATGTCTGACATGAAATCTATCTATCCTGAGTTGTTCTGCATTTTCAAATCCGATGCAAATAAGGATGAGATGCTAAAACGTATAGGGCTTGATGCAATGAAATATATTGTTTGGTGGTGTACGACTCACCCTAATTCTTCGATGGAATCATTAAAGGATGACCTCGAAAACTATTCTAACGTTCCGACTTTACGCAAATACATTTTGGATGAGCATTTTAAAAAACTATCACTCTTTTACAAAGCTACAAGTGTTATATCTGAATTAAAGAGTACCGTAGAAAAAGAGTATAACAAATCCATAGAAATTGAAACGATAGATAATTTGAGATGCATCTTGGAAACATGTCGGAATATCGAAAAGAAAATATATACTCAATATGGTTTCTTGGCAGTTTTGCGTGATTATTATGATGGCCTCGAATACTTCGAAAAAGAGGATTGGGAATTTGCCATCAATACAATCATGTATTGTATTTCAGACGATGCAAATAGCATTAGCAAGAAAGAATATCGCAATCAATGGCAAGAGAGAATGGAGTTTTACAACTTGATAGGAAACCATTTTGCCATAGATGCTTCCCAAAAATTAATTAATTCAGTAATTTAATTTCTTATGAACTTCTTGAATATGATAAAAAGAAAGTTAGGACTTATCAGGAACACAAAGAAATGGTCTTCTGATGATATTCAACATCTCATATCACAATGTGATGAAAAAATCTCAGAACTTAACAAGGAACTAAAAGCAGCGCAAGACAAAAATAGCATTCTTCAGGAGTCTTTAAATACAAAGATTGCTGAAAATGAGGGCTTGCGTACCAGTGTTTCTAGTTTAGAAGCAAAGATAAAAGGCCAAGCAGAGTCTTTAAAAGAAGTAAAATCTTCGAATGATGAACTTAGAAATAATAATTTGCATCTTCAAGAAGAAAATGAATTGCTTGTAGGTAGAAGTAGCAATAACGTATCGAAACTCATAAACTTTTGCGAATTATTAAAGACAATGGGTATTTCTTCTGTAGAGGATTGTATTACAACAATTAGAAATGAAATTGTGCAGTCTGCAACAGAAATGGGGTATGATGTAGTTGACTCTTACGAGGGCGATTTTAACCCTGAAATACATACTATTATCGAAACACAATTTACCAATGACACAAATCTGAATAACCATATTGCCAAAGTGGTTAGGCCTGGTGTTTGGTATGATAACAAGTGTTTAATCCCCCAATGTGTTGTTGTGTACACTATAAATCAATAAGCATGTATCAATTAGGAATAGATTTTGGAACATCATTCACAAAGGCTGCCGTTTATGAAGTAGGGACGGATCATTACTATCCAGTTCCTCTATGTGATGCAGGGGCAAATCGCAAAGACCGCAGCATTCCTTCTGTCGCGTTTGTTTCATCAAATGGACAATCAATTACAATAGGAGACGAAGCCATACGCAATCAAAAAAATCCTAATGGATGTTTTTACCATAATTTCAAACCCGAACTGGACACAATAGATGAAGCAAGCCAGAATCATCGTACTATAATAGAACAGATAATCATATCTTTTCTTAAGAATATAAAGCATAAAGCAGAGATTAGGTTTGACCAAGGTTTTGACGATGTTGTTATTACGATACCGGCATCCGCTCCTAAAGGTGGCATAAGGTACAGACTGATGAATTACTGTGCACAGATGGCTGGTTTCAATGACATTTTAATTATTCCTGAACCTGTTGCTGCTGCATATTACCTTTTAGGAGATAGAGTACATTCAATAGAGCTGGACGACAAACTATTTCTTATTTACGATTTTGGAGGAGGTACCTTTGACACCTCAGTTATAAAGGTTAGTGATCAACAAATTCATGTAATTGACGAATCTGTTGGTTCTGATAATGAACAAAAATGGGGCGGTATATATATCGATTCGTTAGTAAGCATGGATTATGTACATAAAAGTGATTATGCTAGGCGCCAAGTGAATATATTAAGAGATAAAACATCCTCTTTTGAACAACGTTTAAACGCCTCTGAACATTTGAGAGTGTTCCCAGTTCGTGCCAAACATGAACTTTCCAAAAAGTCTATTTTCGAATCACCTTATTCTTATTCATTGTCAAGAGAATACTTTGAGGCTATGATACAAGGCATGGTTAACAATACCATAGATTCAACACTGTCATTATTAGATAGAGCTCACAAAGAAAAACTCTGTGAGGATATACACTCTGTAAGTAAAGTCTATCTTGTTGGTGGCACTTCACAAATTCCACTTGTGCTTTCTCGTTGGCAATTTTATAAAACAGCCCAAAAGGCTAGCTTTGGAATTGAAGTAAAACCAGACTTAAACATTATTGCTCTTGGTGCTGCTCGGTATAGGGACTTGCGGCTAAGTCCTCAACAACTGAATGAAAAAGGGAAACAATCTGCGCTTGATGGAAACTACAGGAAAGCAGCAGCTTACTTCAACAATGCAGGCGATGGCGAGGGCTTGTACAATTTAGGAATACTTTACTATCTTGGTGTTATAGGACGTAAGCGTCAACCTGCAAAAGCATATAAACTATTTGTTGAGTCCAATTACGAAAGCTCAAAATTGTTGATGGCATTGATGAAATTTTGTAACGATGGGGTTTTAAAGGATGACAAGAAAGCGAATGAATTGCTGAGCGGCCTCCCTGACTCGAAATTAAAAACAGCATTGGAGAAAGTTCTTTCAGGTGGAAGAAACACTGAAGATTTGAATACAATTTATCAGTTTGATGTAAAATCACTTTTCAAAAAGCAATAGAAGTATGATGCTAGAACAAAATGAAATCCGTTCGATTATAGAACAGCTAAAAGAAGAATTGCTCCCAATAGGAACCATTCTTATTTATCCTTCAGAGAATGTTCCCTCTGGATTTCTTCCCTGCGATGGAAGTGAGTTGTCCAAAAAAAAGTATCCTGAATTGTATTCGTTATTAAAAGGAATATGGGGAGAAACGAAAGATTCATTTTTCCTCCCAGACCTACAAGGTCAATTTATACGAGGATGGGATAAAGAAGGCGACGAGGACCCTGAAAGGGTATTCGGGTCATCCCAAGAAGACGCGTTTCAGGGTCATGGGCATGAAACAGAACATATAAAGGGAACAACAGCAAGTAGCGGTAGTCACACGCATACTGTATATAGAGAAGAGCATGGGGGTGGACTTGGAACTATATTTTATTCTCTAAATCACGAAGACAATTGTGTTTCTAATAGCTGCAAAAAGGGTACAGCCAATATTCAAAGTGGTGGTTACCATAGCCATAGCTTTGAATTAGATGTAAATGTTTCTTCGCCAAGCAACAACACATTTGGACCTGTTCGATGCGCTACAGAGACTCGTCCTAAAAATGTTGCTTTGATGTTTTGTATAAAAGTAAAATAACAGAAAGTATGATTGAAATGCCTATAGGATGCATATTTTGTTATCCATCACCAATTTGCCCTGATGGTTTTTTACCATGTGATGGGCGTGAATTATCGAAAAAAGAATATCCAGAGCTTTATGCCCTAATAAAAGATACTTGGGGCGAAACAAAGAATTCATTTTTTCTTCCTGACTTACAGGGTCAATTTGTTCGAGGGTGGGATAAAGAACAAAATATTGACCCTGAGCGAGAATTTGGTTCTTTTCAAAGTGACTCCTTTCTGGGACACTCACATGAGTTTAATTTGGATTCTGTTTCTATGGAAACAGCAGGACAGCATGATCATGACTTATATTGGGGTAAATTCAATGTTAGGGATCATTCTATAAATTCAGGGAACAACCATACACAACTAATACCTGTTCCTTATGCTAATAAGAATGACAGCGGTTATAGTAGAATCGGAACCGACTGCGAAAATAAAGACGGCTCAACACTTGAAGGGACTCACGCTCACAAACTTGTTAAAGTTGATGGGCTACAACCTATTGGCATTCCTACAGATTATACCTTTGGTCCTGTGTCTGCTAAAGTCTGTACAGAAACCAGACCAACAAATGTGGCGTTAATGTTTTGTATTAAAGTTAAATGATTTAACATGAACGGAATCCCTATAGGCTGTATATTGTGTTTTGCTACACAAAAAATTCCTGATGGATTTTTACCTTGTGACGGGCGAGAATTGTCTAAATCTGGGTATAGTGAACTGTATGCTATGATTGGAAATACTTGGGGTGAATCAACCTCAACATTCTTTCTTCCAGACTTACGAGGGCAATTCATAAGAGGCTGGGATGATGGAGTCGGTGTTGATCCAGATTCTGGAGCAGATCAAATTCGGCATTTCGGCTCCGAACAAGAAGACACAATTCAAGGACATGGTCATAATGTTCATGTAGAAGATAGCATGACAGATGCCATTTTGCACTACGAAACGAAGACTGTAAAACGTGATTCTGGCGACAATGCCGTTTCTGTTCGGTCATTAGTTACTCCAACAGAACATGAGACACGTTCTAGGCAATTGAAAACACATACAGGCCTCTTTAGTGTTTTTGGTCGCTTCGCAGCTGGCATTTTCAACATGTCAAATGTTAAGCACAGCCATAGATTGCCGAATATATCTGTTATAGATGCTATTAGTTCAACTTACCAAAAAATAAGAATTTCTACAGAGACACGCCCCAAAAACATTGCATTAATATACTGTATTAAAGTTAAATAAATTTCTAAATATTTTAAATTATGGCAGATTTTGATGATTTTGATGACGTCAACGACGTTGATGTTACAGAGTTTGAAGATGGTAGTGCAGGTGTTACAACCATCAACGAGGATGTTAGCACGCATTTAACAGAACCTCATATCGATGATGACGCATTGGTTGTGTCAGAAGAAGATGTCAACAATCTTGAAGACAAAGCATCAGGGATAGACCGCAATGAAGCTGATAAAAGCCAGATACCATTTGGTCGAAAGATGTGTCCTACTCGCGGAGGATGTCAGGGTGCAACAGACTGTAATTATAGCTATGGCAGTTATCCGGGATAATCTTGAGTCTTTATTTCATGTGGACGAGCCTATTGAAGAAGCTGTAGGATTATTAATGACATATCGTTGTAATCTTGCATGCCAATATTGCTATATCCAAAAGAAAAGAGATAAAGACATGACATTAGAAATGGCTCAGTCAATAATTGAGCCATTTTTTCTAAAGGAAGGTGGTTTACTTACAATCGCCTTCATGGGAGGTGAAACCCTTCTTGCGAAAAATGTCATTATCCCCCTTGTCGAATGGATAAATAGCGGGAAGTGGGAAAGGAAAATCAGAATATTTGGAAGTACAAACGGGACTTTATTAACTCCATCTCTTAAGAATTGGTTATATGCTTATAGGAATTTATTGACATTGGGGTTAAGTTACGATGGTGTACCATCTTCACAACTCGACAACAGAGGTAATGATAACATAGATTTAGAGTTCTTTTTGAATACATGGCCTAATCAGCCGATACAAATGACAATTCACCCACAAACTGTTAATAGAATGGCAGAGGGCGTAATCTACTTGTTAAAGCGCGGTGCCGTGGTTCATCCAAATATTGCTTTTGAAAACTATGAATGGTCTCAAAAATCCCTAACAGAGTACGGCAAACAACTTTCTATTCTGGCAAACTACTACGTCGAACACCCAGAAAAGCCCAAAATCATACAATTTGTACATGACATAAATGAATATGCAGATTGTATTGACAACCACAAGGTTCAAGAAATGGTTTGTGGCGCAGGTAATGGTTTCCACGTTTTTGATGTTGATGGTCGCGTTTATCCTTGTCACATTTTGTCGCCCCTTGTTTTAGAAGGAATCACTTTAAGTGAAATGGGAAAAGGACTATTCAACACGATTACCGATTTTGCAGACCCCAAGTGCGCAAAATGTCCATATGTATCTTCCTGCCCTACATGTATTGCATGTAATTATCTATACAGAGAAAAATTCCAGAACAGGGACGTAACACATTGCACCGCAATGAAGCTTGAAGTGAAAGCCTATATAAAAAAAGAAATATTGCGTTTAAAGGCCAAAACAGAACTCACTCCAGAAGATGCTGTTCTTATAGATTCAATTCGTAAAATATCAAACTACGAAAAATATTTTTAGATAACTGATAGCCTTTACATTGATTGTGGCTCTATACAAGAAAACAACTTGTATATGAGCCACAAAAAGTATTATGGCTACAAGAAGCCAAGAGAGAGTTATTCCATCAAGTTCCACGACAGCGCAGAAAATGGTCGTGTGGATGTAGGTTCTATGTTTGCCATTGGCTACCAAGATGAGAAGTTCTACATGGTCAAGGTGTACTGGGGCGCAGAAGAAGCCTACGAGCGTTCAAGGGATGGTAAGGTAGAGATGAATTGGTACTTCGATGAAGAGAATACCAAGAAAATTATGCTCCGAACAGGAACGCACAATGCCAAGGATATGATGCAAATCATAGATGCCCACTTCGAAGAACACGAAAAAAATTGTGGTTGATTATTATTGAGAAACAAAATTGATAAGTAAGATCATTAATCATAAATGAAGATGTACAATACTGCACAAGCAAATAACAAATCTTTTCAAGAAAGTTTGCGAAATATGGCACAGCAATGTGCAGACGGAGCAGACATACATATTGCGTGGCATAATTTTCTGTTCGCAATATTGAGGAATTGGAATACTGATATTCAAATGAATTTATACGATGCAGTTAATATCATGTTATCGGCAACAGGACTGGACGAATTTATCAAGTACAAAGGATTTCCATACTATACTCTTCTTATTATGAGATTCGGTATTGAACCAAAGATTGATTTCTGGTTTAAATTGCCTGCTGAATTGCAAATGCTTCCACAAGAGGTACAACATAAAAAAAGGATATTTATGATGACCGTTGCGGTTTTTGAAACCATTAATTATTGGTGTTGGCACGATTGGTACCATATATTGCTTAATAGGGAGGCTCTTATTGGCGTTTTAGAAAATGGCTCCATTAGTATTAATTGGACATCATATCAATAGCTGCTATAATTATCCTCTTTACGTATTATCTATGTAATTTTTTGATAATGGAATTTTGTATGAATGATAGATTTGTTCTATTTAGAAACTCTCTTTTACAAAGAGCATTTTGATATACTTTGTAAAACGAGAAAATAGAAATCATAATAAACCAATTAAAATTATCATAATACTCTTCACTGGGAGGGCAGATTGCTACTTGTTTGGCAGCATTGGAAGCCGGGACGCTTTGCCTTTCTGACAGTGTGGATGTAGGCATAGGTATTTATATGGTTGACAGTATAATGTTGAAAGACCATAATTTCCCAATAGGAGGATATGGCAAACTGACTTTTCACGATGCGTTTGTGAGGCGTTCTAATATTGCAACCTATATGACTGCATCAAAAGCTTTTGGTGATAATACAGAACTTCTTCGAGACGCTTATAAACATATTGGCTATAAAATATACTATACCTGTCTCTTATACACATCTCCGAGCCCACGAGACCGGAGCCTATCTC
>ENA-OYYE01000632-OYYE01000632.1-human-gut-metagenome-genome-assembly--contig:-NODE-632-length-17253-cov-8.154262_pt1 | contig 17253 bp, 14 predicted proteins | sample MGYA00243244_ERZ653437 | MGnify/ENA primary metagenome ERZ653437 (study PRJEB26926, sample SAMN06165130) | human gut metagenome | biome: ENVO:00009003; feature: ENVO:2100002; material: ENVO:00002003...
ACACTTCTAGCTTCGTCGGCAGCGTCAGATGTGTATAAGAGACAGCCGATATATAGAGTCGGATTCGGTTCCTCATTTAAAACGGTATTTCCGCCCGTATCAGTTACCAAATAATAGAATTTCTCCGTATTTTGAATGAACGGACGTATTGTTACAGCTATACCATTATGCTTTACATTATCTACATAACCGTCTTTAAGGCAATATCCTTTACTCGTCTGAGTATCATAACAAAAACTGAAATATTCATTCTTTTCAGCCAAACCATAAAAGGCAAAAACATAACGGGAGCTACGGTAAATATTTTGCAAAAAAAGAGTTCTTTTTCCATCTGCACCCACTCCGCTTATCTGGAAATCCAATCTGAGATGAGGGATGCGCTCCACTCCTTTCAATTGAAATAATGTATCACGTAAAGAAGGTTCGGGATTGAATTCAAACTCATATTGATAAATCTTGCTATCACAGAGAGTGATATGATCATTGTAATGATGTTGTGCCCATGCCATTTGGGGATTCACAACCTTTTTAAGTTCCGTACTGTCAATCTGAAAAAAATCCTTATCAACTTGATATAACGAAGAACTGAAAAAGCGCGTACCTTCCTCCAGCATTCCCCCAAAGTCTCTTCCTATAAAAAATAATTTATATTCCACAAAATTTAAACTATATGGCATACCTTGGGTTGAGACGAAAATATCTTTTATAAAATTACCATCAAAATCGTAGCAAAGCAATCGATGTTGAGATGCAATATATACTTGCCGGTTCTTGAAATCAACGGCTATATCTGATATAGATACATATTCCTCGTTTCCCTGTCCCCTTGTACCTATCTGTCTTAAGAACTTGCCTGCCCTATCAAAAAGCATTACCGAATGAGGAGCTGCATGGTGTATCAATATATAATTATCATCGTAAAGGACACGACGTACTTTTTTAATATTTATGAGGCTATTATCTGTCAATTCCAATGAAACCACCTCTATTTCAGAGACTATTTCAGATAAAGGAAGCGTAGTCACCGTATTAATATCTACCGGAATAGTTAATAATTCATCATGCTCTTCCTTTTTACACGAATCAAAAACTACCAACAGCAACATGGATGCAATTAAAATCCTCGTTCGGCTCATCATCGTATTACGATTTTGTTTTAACGATAAAAATAACTTGGTTTCCTTTTACCGGAGTCTTACCTAATGATTTACCACGCATTTCTTTAATAAACCAGAAATATCCTTCCCTGTTGAGAGTCCTTTTCATTGAAAAGCAACCGGAATCATAAATATCATCAATAGCTCCTTTAGCATCTCCACCATATCCGCCGGCATATTTCACATAAAATGTTTTTCCTGTTAACAAATGGCGTAAATACAAATAACTTTCATCATCATCAACATTATAATTGAAATATAAATAGTTTCCTAAAACTCCTTTATAAAAGCCCAACATCTGCTCCTTATACTCCTGTGCTACAACAAGCTTAAAGACCGGTACAACCCTATCTTTCTGGATATTCCAAATAATATTATCATTCCAATTAGCAAATAACCGATTATCACTAACAGACAAACTTCCAAAGAAGCCAATACTATTCGCATTCATCCCGGAAGGAAGAATTTTAGACGGCTTCTCAAAAGAGTGAGCAACAAATGTTTCTTTACCTGTAGTTATGTCCACATAAGAATAATAACCCCGCATTTTCTTATCAACCAGTTTCTCTGAAAGAATCCAAAGGAGATTCTTATGATACAGGCAACTCACGACACCGGAATTTTTCAATGTAATCTTCTTCTTTAGCCTACCTGCAAAATCATAACACCAGACCTCACACCCGTTTCCATTCACTGAACGGACAGGAATATATAATTCTTTTTTCACAAGGTCACCGGCCACACCATACACAAATCCTCCGCCACCTGAAATAGTTCTTATATATTTTCCGGAAATATCGTATTGCCACACCTCGCGTAAAGAGGCTAAAAACAAATACTCATCTGTCTCAAATAACATTTGAATCCCCGGAACATCTTTATTCAGTGGTATTAGTATTACTTTTTCCGCTATTTCAGATAATTTAAGTGAAGTGGTTTTAGCGGCATCTACATGAAATTCCCTCACTTGCTGGGCATACAGAGGAAAGGTTGACAAAACCGAAAGGATAAAAATTACAGGTCCATTCATCATTACAACTATTTTAGGTCCATCCGATAAATACAATAATTAAACAGCCAACTATGTATTTACCGGATGAACCTTTATTCAAGAAGGATTAAGGAACCTTACTCATTCGGAGTATCCATTGCCTCTATGTTCTTTTCAGAACCTGCATAACCCGGGGTCTGATTGATATGTCCTTCCACATTAGTGGAGATTGCTTTCTCCGCAATCGGCCACAATACATTATACGGCGCAATGGTGTAAGTATTGCCGACAGAATTCTTCACACCTCGATTATAGAACTCGGTACGGTCCATAATGCGGTTGTAGAAGTAGTTGTTCTCCGTAAAGTTATTCATGGAGTACGTACGTCCCTTTTCATCGGGCTTACCGGTCTTGGCAAACAGATAAGCTATGCGGGTCAACTCGCATTTGCGAGGCTCTTCATAGAACAACTCACGGGCGCGTTCATCCAACACCTGGCTGATATTTACCTCATTGACATTCAAGTCGCGTGCACCGGCACGACGGCGTACAATATTCAAATCCTCTACAGCAAGTTCCGGTTTGTCCAGCCATACATAGGCTTCGGCACGCAGTAAGTAGGTTTCTGCCAGACGGAACACATACCAGTCTGCCCAGCCACCACGCCACCAGCTTGCTTTTTGGTCGGCTACGTTCGATTTATAATGCGGCCAGCCACTCCAGCAACGGATGGTATCTTTTACGAGAATCTTACCGGCCTCGTTATACAACTGTACATTTTTACCATACCATTCCGATTTGCCTTTAAGAGAAGGATTATTATAGGTCAGGTCGCTTACGTGTACCCAATTGCCTGCCTTATGGCGATAGTCCGTATTGTCCAATGTCCAAATGGAGTTCTGATGATACCAGGTGGAACGCAATGTACATACACCACGACCGTATTGTAACAGATAAGGATTCTTGCTTTCGTTATTGTCGACAAAGGCCTGCTCACCTGCCGGAGTAGTAATTTGTCCGGAAGCAGGGAACCAGGGAACCAACTGACGCTTGATTTCAAGACCGGCAGCCGAACGCATATCCGTACCCGCATCATAACGGTCGATTACCATATAAAGAACTTCCTTGTTTTCCGGAAGGGCTTTATTGTCGGACTGATGCAAATCCCAAACGACATCTTTAGTGGCATCATCCTTGTCTACACCGAAACGTTCGGTCATCAAATGATGCACCCCATCGCCAATTACCTTATTGGCCGACTCCACTGCGTCTTCAAATTCTCCCAATGCCAGGTTAATCTTAGTCAACAAATGATAGGCAGCCGCCTGGGTTACCATACCGATATACACATCGTTGGAAAGATAGGGAGCTGTGCGATCCAAATCGTCCTTCAGATAGCGCAGAATGGCTTCACGCTTCGTTGTGTAAAAGTCATAACGCGGTCCGGTCACCTCGTGTACGATGAAAGGAACGTCTCCATATTGATGTACCAAACGATAATAGCGGAAAGCCCGGTGGAAACAAGCCAATGCCTCGATTTCCCCCTTCTGCTGCTCCGTCATTTCCACATTTTGCGCACGGTCGTACAGCGTATTGGCATCCTTGATACCTTTATACAGATAGGTCCAATAATTATTAATCTGACTTGCATTACCCGTCAACGAAGCAGACGGAGTTATCTGGCGAACCAGGTCGACCGGAGCATTGGCAGCATCCGTACGACCGTTCACGGCCATTTCAGAGAAAAAGTACTCTGAGATGATACAGGGGTCGGCCGAAAGGGCAGTAGGATAATAATCGAAATAACGCACGTCACGATTCAGCATGTCGGTACTTGTCTTCAGACCCGCATACGTATTAAACGTATTCTCGGGAGTAAAGAAAGAAAGCGGTTTAGGTTCCAACCAGTCCGTACATCCACCGGTAACAAACATCAGCCCTGCAATGCCGATATACCCTAATGTATATTTTACTAACTTTTTCATTGTCTGTTTTCCTTATATTATAATGTCATATTAATACCAAAAGTAATCGTCCTCGGAGTGTTGGCATCCGAATTCTCGGGATCGTAAGCCGGCCAACCGGTAAAGTAACCCACATTCTTGATTGACAAGTTCAACCGCAATGCCTCCATCTTCAGGGGAGTCAACAAATGTTTCGGGAAGGTATAACCCAATGAAATATTATCGATACGCAAGAAAGAAGCGTTCTTGTAGATATAATAGGTGATACCGCCCGGATTCTTCGCACTCAAGCGAGGATAACTATTAATGGGATTTTCAGCAGTCCAATATTCACGTTTTATCTGATTCACCGTATTCAGCAATGCATTATTATTGGTAAAACGGTCCATCTTCTTGATATGCCCCAGATAAGAATACATACTGAAGGAAATATCGAAATTCTTGAAAAGGGTAAATTCATTACGCATGTTCCAACGCACCTTCGGAGTGGTGTTGCCCAAGAATTCCTTATCGTCATTACCATACTTGTAGTTCTGGTCCTTATCCAGAATCTTCGGGTCACCGGGTCTCTGTCCGTATTTGGCAGCTTCTTCCGTTTCGCTCTCCTGCCATACACCGATAAACTTATATCCCCAGACCTCATCCAGCGCATGACCGATGAAATATCCGTTGGTAATATCATCCGCTTCCTTCTGTCCTATCACATTTCCTTCCGCATCCTTCACATCCTCCATAATGCCATACAGGTGCTTGATGGTATTCTTATTGTAAGTAAGATTGAAGGTGGTGCGCCATGTCAGCAGGTCATTCTGGATATTGGTAGAGCTTAAAGAAACTTCAAGACCCCGGTTCCAGATTTCACCGATATTGGCTTTCACACTGCTATAACCTATCAGGCTGGGCAACTGGCGGTTGTTCAGCAAGTCGGTCGTGCTCTTGTGATACGCATCGATACTACCGCTCAGGCGTCCGTTGAGGAAAGTCAAGTCCAAACCGACATTATACGAAGTCGTCTTCTCCCACTTCAGATTCGGATTGGCCATGTTGTAGCAATAGAACGTATTGATATTCACCAATTGTCCCGTCGTGGGATCTACGTACATATACTTACGCGGTTCCAGTTGCATCAATGCGGCATATTCGCCAATGGAGCGGTTACCGTTTTCACCATACGTGAAGCGCAGTTTTCCATATTCCAACCAATCGGCTTTCAGATTCTTCCAGAAAGACTCTTCTGTGAACACCCAACCCAAAGCCACGGAGGGGAATACGGCATGTGGATTAGCCTGTCCGAAAGCTGAATATCCATCCCTACGAACAGTAGCCGTAATCAAATAACGATCAGCGTAAGAATAGTGCAGACGGCCCATCAAGGCGTCTCCTGTACGATAAATATCATTGGCATCCACCGAGGGGGATGTTCCGTAACCTATACCGCCGAAACCCAGGTTGTCACTCGGCTGGAAAGCCTGATTCTTGGCAATTGTTTTCCAACGCTGGAACTTCTCCCAGTTCACCAATCCCGTAAAGTCGAAAGAGTGCTTGCCGAAGCGTTTGTTCCACTTCAACATATTATCCCATTGCCAGTAGAAATCTTTCTGTGAATAACGATGGACGTATCCGCCTTCTTCACCGGCAGACGGGTGGTCGGCCGAACGATGGTGCAGATAGTTGACCCATTCGAAACGGGGAGAGTAAGTAGTCTGCAAAGAAAATCCTAACGGCAACTCAATTTTCAAATAAATGGAAGCGTTCAGGTTGTTTATATCGTATTTCTTATTGTAATAAACACCGTTCAGCAAAGGATTGGTAGCATTATTATTATCATTGGGATAAAGCTTCAGTGAACCGTCTTCATTATACACGCTGCCATAAGGAGACAAGGCAGAAGACCAACTGGTATACAAGGCATTATCTGTACCATTCAGGCGGCTTTCGTCACGGGAAGTAAACTGGGCATTCACGCCATAGGTCAGGAATTTCTGTACCTTATTCTCCAAGTTCACACGGGCACGTATGGCACTATATTCTCCACCTTTATTATTACTTTCGTTCTTCAGGTAGTTGATGGAAGAGTAGTAAGACATTTCGTCTTTCTTTCCGGCAATGCTGATGGTATAGTCCTGGCGAAGAGCGGTTCTGTAAGCCAAATCTTTCCAGTCCACTGTTCTGCCAGCCAGGTAGTTATCGATTTCCGTATTAGTCATGCGCAGACGGTTCAGCCATATCTCGGTAGGGTTACCGGTATCGGTACCCATCCAGGTGGCCAAGTCTACATTGTTCATATTGGCAGGATTGTCAAAATAGCCGGTAGCCGCCTTTTCATATTCGGAACTTTTCATCACAGCCTGACGGAAGTTGATAAAATCTTCTCCTTCATACACTTCAGGATCAGAATGAGTCATCTGAATACCCCAACTGCCATTGAAACTGATGGTAGGCCGCTTGCTACCGGTGCCTTTCTTGGTAGTAATCAGCACGACGCCATTGGCAGCCTGCGCACCGTAAACCGCCGCCGAGCTTGCATCCTTCAAGACATCCACCCGCTCTATGTCGTTCGGATTGATATCTGTCATCTGACCGCTGTAAATCACACCGTCCAGCACAAGCAACGGATCGGTGCTGGCGGCAATCGTGCTCTTACCACGAATCATCATGGACGTATTACCTTTCGCATCCGTCTCCATGCCAACCGAAAGTCCCGCTACACCCGAACGTAACATGTCCTGGATGGTCTGACGCTGTTCTTTCTCCATGGCATCGCCCTTAATGGAGGCTACCGCACCGGTCAGGTCCTGTTTCTTCATCGTTCCATAACCCACTACCACTACTTCCTGCAAAAGTTCGGAGTCTTCCTTCAAAGTAATAATGGAAGGAATGGAACCCGCTTTCAGAATCTGCGTGGTATAGCCGATATAAGAAATCTGAATTTTAGAAGCAGAGTTCACCGTCAATGCATAGTTACCGTCGATGTCGGTAATAACCCCATTGGTCGTACCTTCCTCGATAATGTTGGCACCGATAACCGGTTCGCCCAGATTGTCGACAACCTGCCCTTTGATAGTGATTTGCTTGCCCGAAGCCGTTTTTTGTATCGGATACAAGGCAATCTGCGTGTTGGTAACTTCGTACCTTACATTCGTCCCCTTCAGCATAGCGTCCATCGCCTGCTTGGCAGTAGCTTTCTGCACATCCAAGCTTACTTTCTGCTTCAAGTCCACTTGGGCGGCATCGTAGAAGAAAGTGTAAGCACTTACCTTCTCCACCTGACTAATGGCCTCTGAAAGAGGGATTTTTGAAAAACTTACTGTAATCAGCTTCTCCTTTACCTGCGCCGACAAAGGCATACAAAGGATGAGCAGCAATAAAATTGCCACGTGTTTTTTTAGATTCATTTTTCTCTTTAGATTTAAATAAATTAGAATAATTGTGTATGTCAAAAAGGATATGGAAAAGAGTTTATCTTCTCACAAAAAAGGTTATTCATAGTATTTCAGATGTTACATAGGCTATTTATTTTTAAGATTATCACTATATATACTAAGCTCATTGTCTTCATTGAAGGCATATTTTATAGGATGGATACGAGACATCAGGCGAAGGATTTCTTCCAACGGTTCGTTGCGCAAGGTAAATGTGTAATAGTATTTATCGGACACCGCAGGAGACAGGTCGATCTCCACATGATACCATTTTTCCAACACACGACAGATGTCACTCAAAGAACGTTGCTCGAACACAATCTCATCTTTTGTCCACAAAGAAGCGAAAGACACATCGCCCTTGGCTATGGACAACCGGTGATTTTTCCGATTGTAAGTAGCCACCTCTCCGGGAACGAGATAACGGTGCTCATTGGCTGTCTCTAAAGAAACGGAACCTTCTATCAGGCTGACATAGGTATTTTCCATATCCGGAAAAGACTCCACATTGAACTTTGTTCCATGCACCACGACCCGCATACCTTCCGTCTGAACAACGAACGGCTTCTGCTCGTTGTGGGTGACATCAAAGAAAGCTTCTCCCTGCAGGATAATCGTACGCTCGTCTTTTTGATGTGCCATATCGCACAATAGCCGGGTATCGCCATGCAACCATACGGACGAACGGTCGGGCAAAGAGGCCATTCCTTTTCCACCTGTCGTGGAGTATTGCAAAGGCGCCTGTTCGGGAGTTCCTGTCCATTGCCCCACATAAAATGAGGCCAAAACAGCAACAACAGCACATGCAGCAGCGGCATAAGACCACCAGTTCAGCCTTCTACGCGGTTTCTCTATCGAAGCAGGGGCGGAAAGGCGCATCCTGCGAGAAAGTTCTTTCCAATAGTAATCCTTATCAGGGACATAGTCAGCAGCATTGCGCTGTATTTTGTCCCAAAGATTCCGAAGCTCCTCAAAAACTTCCTTATTACCGCTGTCGGAAAGCCAATTCTCAAGCTCCGCATCTTCACCGGCAGTACTCTCTTGCTTCAATTTTGAAACAATCAGATTCCAAGGTATTTCCCGTTTCATAACCATCTTTTTATCCATATCCAATAGTATGACACAAAAAAAGCAACCTACCCTTACGCAGAAAAACATTTTTTTTAAAAAGGTTATTAGCTAAATCTACCCAAATTATTTTGCATACCAATGATAACTTTATAATTTTGCCAAACAAATACTTATTTATGACAACGGCAGACGATATTTTACTGTTAAAGTTAATAAAGAGCGGTGATGAACATGCTTTCAGGCACCTCTTTGACTTATATTTCGTATCGTTATGCCGCTATATAAATATCTATTTGAACAACTACGCCGAAACTGAAGAATTGGCTTTAGACATCTTCACCTACCTCTGGGAAAAGAGGGAACAGGTAGAAATTAAACTTTCCTTCAAAGCATATCTTTTCCAATCCGCCCGCAACAGGTGTTTGAACGCATTGAGGGACAGAAGGCCCACTTCTTCGCTTGACGAAACCCTTCAGGAGACATTGCAAGATAAAGACTACCCCGCACTTGAAATGGAAGAACTGAACCGGCTTATCCAGGAAGCCATCTGCGCCCTTCCCGACAAATGCCGGGAGGTTTTCTTGAAAAGCCGGCACGAGAATATGTCGAACCAGGAAATTGCAACGGATATGAACATTTCCGTGAAAACAGTGGAAGCGCAAATCACGAAGGCTCTGAAACGCATCAAAAAATTCCTGGGCGAAGGGTACGCATACCTGTTTTAACGCGAGTTCGATTAGGACAGCCAATACGGAGTCCAAATACTGTATTCTACTTTATTAGTAATACAGTAACACTTTATTAGGAATAAAGCAGCACTTTATTAGGAAAAAAGTGACACTTTATTAGGGATAAAGTGCTACTGTATCAGCTATAAAAAAAAGTAAAGTTACTATGCGCTGATAATGAATCGTTTACAAACATGCATTTTGGCCTATTCCTGCTACCCACCCGCTCCATACCCGGGCCATACCTGGTCCGTACCAACTCCTACTCTATAGATACGAAGCAAACACGGCCTTGGTACGCCTCAGACCATCATAAAGCGGAGGAATAGCCCGGTACGTCCCTTCTACGATACTTTCAGATTAATTAACTCACTGGAATTTGATATATTACGAAATCTTCGTAGTTTTGTATCGAATTCAAATAAATACTTTACTCCATGGAAAAATTGACGTTACAAGAAGAGGAAGCAATGATTTATATTTGGGAACTGGGCAATTGCTTCGTCAAGGATATTGTCGCTAAATATCCCGACCCCAAACCGCCCTATACCACAGTGGCATCTATCGTAAAAAACCTGGAACGGAAAAAGTACGTTACCGCCACACGTATAGGAAACACATACCAATATACCCCTGCCGTCCGCGAAAGTGAATACAAGCGCACGTTTATGAGCAGCTTTGTACGCAACTATTTTAAGAACTCTTATAAGGAAATGGTTTCTTTCTTTGCCAACGAGCAAAAGATTTCGGCCAACGACCTGAAAGATATATTGGATATGATTGAAAAAGGAAAAGAATAATTTCATGATTGGTATCGAAGGATACCGGTCACAAAAAAACAATCAAGATGTTAGCCTATTTTCTGAAAATGAATGTAGCGATAGCTTTGTTTTATGCATTCTATCGGCTGTTTTTCTACAAAGATACATTCTTTGGGTGGCGCAGAACGGCATTACTTTGCTTTTTTGCCATTTCGGCTGTCTATCCCTTGCTGAATATTCAAGAATGGATTACAGAGCAAGAGCCGATGGTAGCCATGGCGGGGCTTTACGCCAACGTAATGCCTGAGTTCATCTTTACTCCGCAGGCTGAGACTGCGACAGACTGGAAAGCACTGCTGACAAGTTATGCACACTGGATTTACTGGGGAGTGGCGCTGGCACTTTTGATTCGTTTTTTTATTCAGTTGACTTGTATTTTGCGGCTTGTTTGCCAATGCAAGGTTGTAAAGAACGGCAGAGACACACTCTGCCTGCTTTCCAAGCCGGCAAGTCCTTTTTCTTTTTTCCACTGGATATTCATACATCCGGCTTCGCACACCGAAGAGGAATATAATGAAATATTGACTCATGAAGAGACACATGTGCGGCAATGGCATTCCCTCGACGTTATGGTCAGTGAGATAGCCTGCATTCTATGCTGGTTCAATCCATTTGCCTGGCTCATGAAGCGGGAAGTCCGCACTAACCTGGAATACATGGCCGATGCCCGCGTACTGGAAAACGGTTATGACTCCAAAACCTATCAGTATCACCTGTTAGGTCTTTCACACCATAAGGCTGCAGCAAATATCTATAATAATTTCAATGTTTTACCATTAAAAAAACGCATCAAGATGATGAACAAAAAAAGAACAAAAGAAATAGGAAGGACGAAATATCTTATCTTCCTTCCCTTAGCAGCCTTGCTACTGATAATCAGCAATATCGAAATCGTGGCACGTACCACGAAGGAGATTGCGGATGATGTCAGAGAAAACGTAGCGGCCCGATTGGAACAGCCTCTATCGGCCTTACAGGATACAGCCATTGCAGGACGACAGGTATTCGAGGTGACAGAGGTTATGCCGGCATACCCGGGAGGGTTCAGCGCCTGCATGAAATTCCTGAGCGAAAACCTCAAATACCCGAAAGAAGCTGTGGAAAAAGGCATTCAAGGTCGTGTCGTCGTACAATATATCGTTAACGAGGACGGCAACATCAGTAATATAAAGGTATTGAAAGGCTGCTATCCCTCACTGGATGCCGAGGCTGTCCGGGTAATTGCCTCCATGCCCAAATGGACGCCCGGAATGCAAAAAGGAAAAGCCGTAGCGGTGAAATACACTATGCCTGTAGTGTTCAGTTTACAGTCTTCTAAGAAAAGCGCCAATGCCGGTTATGATCCGGCTAAAGCCGAACCGGATGCCAATGGCGTGTATGAAGTAGCAGAGGTAATGCCGGAATTTCCGGGGGGAATGGGCGCTCTGATGCAATACATAACAAAAAACCTCCAATATCCGGCGGAAGCGCAAAAAAAGGGAGTGCAAGGCAGGGTAATCGTACAGATGATAATTGATAACGAAGGGAATGTGACGAAGGCGAAAGTGCTTCAAGGGGTAGACCCGCTCCTGGATGCAGAAGCTCTGCGATTAACCAATGCAATGCCCCAATGGAAGCCGGGCACTCAAAAAGGGAAAGCCGTGCCTGTAAAATACACGTGTCCGTTTGTGTTTAAGTTGCAATAAATTCAGTTATTCAAGGATAATCAATCCATGATTCGTTGTCCAAAAGATAAAAGCATGATACGCGGACAACGTAGCGTTTGCCTGCTTAAGCTACGTCGTTCGCGTATCAACTTCTTGTACCCAAGGAATATCCGCCTTTACTTATGCGTCTGTACAATCTTTGTAGGCGCCATCTCCAAGTTGCGCTTATCGACCTGACGAACCACAGCGGCCGCCAGTTGCAGAAAAGCACGTCCCGTCACCGTATTCTCATCCAGAGCGACAGGAGTCCCCTTGTCGCCACTCTCGCAGATGCTCTGCACAATGGGAATTTGTCCCAGTAAGGGAACATTCAGCTCTTCGGCCAATTGCTTGCAACCATCTTTACCGAAGATATAATATTTGTTTTCCGGCAATTCGGCGGGAGTGAACCAAGCCATATTCTCCACCAAGCCGAGAATGGGAACATTTATTTTATCATTGGTGTACATATCCACACCTTTACGTGCATCGGCCAAGGCTACTTGTTGCGGGGTGCTTACAATGATAGCTCCCGTAATGGCCAGGGTTTGCAGCAATGTAAGGTGGATGTCACTTGTGCCCGGAGGAGTGTCCAAGATAAAATAATCCAGTTCGCCCCAGTCGGCATCTCCCACCAACTGCTTCAAAGCGTTGCTCGCCATACCGCCACGCCACAAGGTAGCCTGTTCGGGACTCACAAAGAAACCGATGGAAAGCAGTTTGATGCCGTACTTCTCAATCGGCACAATGAGGTCACGCCCTCCCACATTTTCAGCATACGGCTTAGCATCTTCCACCTGAAACATCTTCGGCACGGAAGGACCGAAGATATCGGCATCCAGCAACCCGACTTTATAACCCAGCTTCGACAGTGCCACAGCCAGATTGGCGGCTACGGTAGACTTGCCTACTCCACCCTTGCCCGATGACACGGCAATTACATTCTTCACCTGCGGCAGCAACTTGCCTACCTCGGGACGGGGTGCCTGACGGCTTTCGGTGGAGATTGTCACTTCCACTTCGGGAGATACATACGTGTGAATGGCCGTCTCGGCGGCTTTCACCATGGACTTCATAAACGGGTCGGTAGGCTTCTCAAAGGTAAGCGAGAAACTTACTTTCATCCCGTCGATGCGCATATTGTCGGCAACCATTTCCGCCTCCACAAGGTTCTTCCCGTTTCCGGGATAACGTACGGTTGCCAGTGCATCCAAAATCAGTTTAGGATAAAGAGTCATTTTAATTAAGAATTAAAAATTAAAGAATTAAAGAGGGGGACGATATGTCTATTTGCTGGTCTGCAAACCACTGCGCTTGCTGCGGTTGTAGCTGCGATATTCGTCCAGTTCTATTTCCACATCCGGTTCCTGCAACAGTCCGGTTTGCGGCAAGCGGAACTTGATGTACTTAATGGTTAAACCACGGTCGAGCCATTGTTGTTCATAATAAGTGCGAATGCCGAGTATATCGTCCACCAAATCCGAATGATAAAGGTCGTCGGTAATAAACTCTACCGGAAGGTTGTTCTTCTCCACCATGTATCGGGTATAGGTGAACATAAAGTTGCTGTCCGTCTTGACGTGAATGATACCACCGTCAATCAGGAACTTACGATAGCGCTCCATGAAATAGGTGGAAGTAAGGCGCTTGGTGGCCTTCTTCATCTGCGGGTCGGAGAAGGTGAGCCAAATCTCGCCCACTTCGCCCGGCGCGAAGAAACGGTCGATGATTTCGATGTTCGTACGTAGGAAAGCGACATTCCCCATGCCTGCTTCCAAAGACTCGGTAGCCCCCGTCCACATACGCGCTCCTTTGATATCTACACCGATAAAGTTCTTATCGGGGAACATACGCCCCAGACCTACGGTATATTCTCCGCGGCCGCAACCCAATTCCAGTACAATCGGATTGTTATTCTTGAAGAACTGTCCGTGCCAGTTTCCTTTCATCTCGAACGGTATGTCATCCACTACTGAATACGGATATTCAAAGACGTGCGGATAACTCGCCATATCGGCAAACTTCTCTAATTTATTCTTTCCCATTGGTATGTATTAAATCATTTCTATCCGGCCGGTATAATTATAGAATACCCGGTCGCCAAAATATTGTTGGAACAATGCATACTTATCCACTCCCGTGCAATGGCAAACGCCCAACTTCTCCGGTAAGTTTTTCTCGAAGAAACGGGCTATTACCTCGAACTTCTCCTTCTCCGTATTGCGGATATGGAAGCCTCCCAGCACCAGTCTTAAAGGTAGTTGCGGGAAATAATCCTGCACTGTCCGGAAGATATTGGTAATACCCCGGTGTGAACAAGCGCTCAATACGGATATCGCCTCGTCCTGTTTCAGCACCAAAGCCAGTTCGTCTGCAAATGTATCCGGGCGCTTTTCTCCATCAACCAGCGTCAGGAATTGGTCAAAGTGCGTATCCGCCTCATCGGCAATCGCCAGTTGCGGGAAGACGAAAATTCCCGGACAGAGTTCCTCCACCTTCTCCACACAGTGGAAACGCGAAGTATCCAGCGCATTCGGATGCATCAATCCGTTTTCACGTTCGGCCTTGAATTTTGGGGTGAATATCTCCCGCTTACAGATAACCGTAGCCTTGCTGTTGAGGGCGAGGAAATGATGCAGCCCGCCTGTATGGTCGCGATGTCCGTGCGACAGCACCAGAAAATCCACTTCCCGCAAGTCCAGACCCATTATGCGGGCATTATGCAGAAAAAGGTCGGAAGCGCCGGTATCAAACAGCACCCGATGCTCACCCGTATCAACAAGCAGGGAAAGCCCATGCTCTCCCTGAAGTCCCTTGCCGTAGACTGTATTCTCGACAAGGGTTGTTATCGTTATGGCCATACATTATTCTACGATAGTCACCCAGCCGTGTATATCGGGCTCGTCACCATACTGGATGCCACGCAGTTTGTTATATAACTTGGTGCAGACAGGTCCCGGTTTGCCATCTTTGGCTATTACATAAGACTTGCCGTTTTCCACATCGTCGATACGTTCAATCGGGCTGATGACAGCGGCTGTACCGCAAGCTCCCGCCTCCTCAAAGGTCAGCAGTTCTTCTTCGGGCACCGGACGGCGCTCTACTTTCATGCCCATATCTTCGGCCAACTGCATCAAGCTCTTGTTGGTGATGGACGGCAGGATGGAGGTCGATTTAGGAGTGATATAGGTATTATCTTTTATACCGAAGAAGTTGGCTGCGCCACACTCGTCGATGTATTTCTTCTCTTTAGCATCCAAGTAGAATTCGCAGGCATAACCCAAGTCGTGCGCTTTCTTGTTGGCACGGAGACTGGCGGCATAGTTACCACCAACTTTATAGATACCCGTACCAAGCGGTGCTGCACGGTCATATTCGCGGATAATCACATACGGATTGGTGGAGAAGCCACCCTTGAAGTAGGGACCTACCGGGGTTACGAATACCACGAACAGGTATTCATTGGCAGGATGGACGCCTACCTGAGCACCGGTACCCACCAGCAACGGACGGATATATAAGGAAGCACCCGATTCATAAGGCGGTATAAAACGCTCGTTCAGTTTCACCACTTTGAGGATGGCTTCCCTGAAACGTTCAGTGGGTAATTCTGCCATCAGAATACCCTGACAGGTAGACTGCAAACGGGCTGCATTCTCTTCCAAACGGAAAATACGTACTTTGCCGTCCTTGCCACGGAAAGCTTTTAAGCCTTCAAATGCTTCCTGACCATAGTGCAGACAAGTAGCCGCCATGTGCATCGGAATTGTTTCCTCACTGCAAACTTCCAGCTCGCCCCATTGACCGTTACGATAATAAATTCTCACATTGTAATCTGTCTTCATGTACCCGAACGGCAGATTAGCCCAATCCAGTTCTTTCATATCTCAATGTATTAGTTACCTATTTTCACTCGACAAGCCGAAACCTTATCAGCTTGCTCTAAAGCCTTGTTAACTGATTTTGCAACAAAAATAGCTTTTATTCTTCACATTCCCGCTTCTCCGACAGTAATTTTTCAATTTCCTTGTCGGCTTTGGTCAGTTTGTCACTGCAAAACGCTATTATTTCGTTCGCTTCCTTTATCTTTTCGGCAAGCACATCGATTTCCAGTTCGTTGTTGTCTATCTGGCTGACAATCTTCTCCAGACGAGACATGGCTTGGGAATAGGTTTCTTTCTTTGCACCCATATAACTCTGAATTATATTATTCTGCAAAGTAAAAGAAAAAACGGATAATCTGCCCTATTATTCTTTCAACTTTTTAAGCTGCTTGTCAGAATTTCCATCTTCAGGAGTAGCATTCTTCCATTCCATTTTATCCGATGTCCGTTTCAGAATATGATAATTCTCCGTGTAATTCCTGTCTTTACAGACAAATGTGATGTAAGTGCCCTCTTTATTAACTTCCGATAATTCCATAAATAAGATTTAACAAGCTTTTGTCCGCATTATCAGAATCTTGAGTTATTTCCCACAACATTATCCCCCCTAATCCTTGCTTTTTCACATACTCTACTTTTTTCTGCATAGTAGCCATCCCATCATAATAAAGTAAACCTACACTATCTTTTAAATGTACGTCCTGTCCGGGATACATTTCTATTATTTTTTTATAGCCAATACCTTTCGCATCTGCGGCATATCCTCTTTTTGAAAACTGATAACCATAGCAAGGTACCCCTGCAACCAATTTCTCTTTAGGAAGTTCCCTGTTTACCAACCAATGGTGAATTGCCTTCTCAAAAAAGTCCCAACTAGAATGAGGCCCTGTATGAGTACCTGACCAAGGTCCTGTTTCATCATAAATCATCAAACTTACAAAATCAAGATATTGATGCATAGAATTGCTAAAGCAATTATAGGTTCCTTTTTTTCCGGTATCCCAACTTGCATTGACGGCTACCGACAGCAGTTTTTCCTCACCAAACGCTGACCGTAATTCTTTATAAAAAAGTTCTAAAGCGGCTCGCTTTTTCAAGTCAAGTTTACCGGCACCCAACTCTCCTCCATCCCACTCTTCAAAATCCACATCAACTCCATCTAAATGTAATGTATCAACATTTATTCGAAGATGATTAACTAAAATTCTCCGGCTATTATCATCCAGCAAAGCTTTAGAAAAATGGCGTGAACCACCACCACCAATAGATAATAATACTTTCACACCATGTTCGTGCGCATCAGCGATAACAGTACGATATGGCAATATCATCTCCATATTTAAATTGCCATCAGCTTCCACCAATCCAAATGCGAGACAAAGATGAGTTATTTTATCCCAATCAGGAGTATATGGCATGGACCACATTGGCAAGTACGCTACAATTTTCTTTTTAGGAACATTCAAGAAAGATTGCTTGCTGTCTCTTATACACATCTGACGCTGCCGACGAAGCTAGAAGTGTAGATCT
>ENA-OYYE01000633-OYYE01000633.1-human-gut-metagenome-genome-assembly--contig:-NODE-633-length-17249-cov-8.265383_pt1 | contig 17249 bp, 14 predicted proteins | sample MGYA00243244_ERZ653437 | MGnify/ENA primary metagenome ERZ653437 (study PRJEB26926, sample SAMN06165130) | human gut metagenome | biome: ENVO:00009003; feature: ENVO:2100002; material: ENVO:00002003...
GTTCTCACAGCCGTCAAAATCTGTGATTTTGGAAACGGCGAGAGGTTCTTATAGCGGAGCAAAAAGGTTCTCACAGCCGTCAAAATCTGTGATTTTGGAAACGGCGAGAGGTTCTTATAGCCATTTAACTTATCAAATAGGGGAAGCAACAAACTGTAAAAGAATAAAGCCGCACATCATATTGAACGACGAGCGGCTTTTATTTTATGGCACCCCCTGCGGGAATCGAACCCACAACTAACCCTTAGGAGGGGTTTATTATATCCATTTAACTAAGGAGGCGTGCTTGCATATTAAATTAACAGATAATATTATACACTATCTGCTTCGGATTTGCAAGCACTTTGCGAAAATTATTTATACAGTTTTCCGTCACAGACGGTCAGTATCCTGTCGGCATATTTGGCGTCGGAAAGGCTGTGTGTGATAAGAATGACGGTTTTGCCGCATTTGTGGCGGGAGAGAAGCAATTCCATTACTTCCTTTCCGGAGCGGCTGTCAAGATTTCCGCACGGCTCGTCCGCAAGGATAAGGTCAGGGTCTGCGGCGATTGCTCTTGCGATAGCGACACGTTGCTGCTGTCCTCCCGAAAGCTCATACGGCTTGTGCGACAGCCTTCCCGAAAGCCCTACAGCTTCAAGCGCAGAAAGTGAGCGTTCAAGGCGTTTCGCTGTCGGGATACCTCTGTAAGTAAGAGGCAATGCTACATTTTCAACCACCGACAGCGTCGGTATAAGATTGAACGACTGAAAAACAAAACCTATCCTTTCGTTTCTTATATGGCTCAGCTCATTATCGGCAAGCGTTTTGGTGTCAAGTCCGGAAAACATATATGTTCCGCTGTCGCAGGTGTCGAGCAGACCGAGGATATTCATCAGCGTGGATTTTCCCGAGCCGCTCGGACCTGTAATTGCTATGAACTCTCCCACGTTTACCGTAAGGCTGACGTTGCTCAGTGCTTGTACCGTACCGTCAGCCATTGTGTAGTGCCTTGATATGTCAGCGGCGTTTATCAGAACATTCCCGTTTGCTTGATTGACATTCCTGCTTTCTTTCATAAGAGCCGACCTCCTTCGGTGAGAAATAACGGCAAGGCGAGGCTGTCGTGTTGGTTATTACGCCTGCGCCGTGAAGTCCGCAACATCCGTCATGCTGATGTATGCAAGGCTCGCCGCATATTATCATATTCATTTTTCCACCCTCTTTTTGTGAGATTATAAAGCTATTTTTAGCCGCAACGACTGTAATATTCACAGCATTTCAGTAATATTTTCCGTAACGGCAGATAAACTAAGTAGGTAAAAACGAAAAGGAGAATGAGTATGAATTACCGCAAAACATACAAAAAAAGAAAGGCGTTTCATATTACGATTATCGCAATTTCGGTTATTGCAGGGCTTTATTTCAATATGATGCTTCCCAGTGTTATAAGGGATAACGTTCCTTGTGTGGACGTAATCTTCCCCGAAAGAACAGAATATATCCCGTCCGTAACCTGCAGCGGTACGGTAGGTTATTCACAGGTCAGGAGCATAAAAGAGGAAATACCGCTTATTATAAAGGAATATCTTGTGAATGTCGGCGATAGGGTAGACCAGGGACAGACGATAGCCGTTGTTGATAAGCAGGCAGTGTGTGATAAGCTGAGCAATATATACAGCGGTTCGGTATCCGATGTGCTGACGGCGGCGGAGCTTTCCGACAGGATACCTGAGGAAATACCGGCTTTGGTATCCGGAACGGTATGCTATCTTGCAAAAAGCGGAGAGCTTATAGATGCCGGAGCGGATATTGCAAGGGTAGGAGGCAAGGGCGCACTTGTGCTGAATGTTGCTGTGCCTGAACGCAATCTGTCGAAAATCAGAAAAGGGCAGACCGCATTGCTTACTCTGTCGTCTGTTGACGGAAAATTTGCAGGACAGGTGAAAAGCATCGGCAAAAGTACGAGAAAGCAATATCTCGGTGCCGTAGAGGAAACCGTAGCCGATGTTATGATAAGCATAGAAAGCCCGTCGGACAAGCTCAAAAGCGGTGACAGCGGATATGCGGAAATACAGACAGGTCTTAAGCGTGATATAGTTACCTTGCCTTACAGTGCGGTTATGCAGGATGAAAAAAGCGAATATATCTACGTTATCGAGAACGGCAGAACAACAAGGCGTGACGTTATAACAGGGCTGGAGCTTGCAAAACGGACGCAGGTTTTCGGGGTAAGCGTTGAGGAGGAAGTTGTGAAAAGCACGCAGGGAGTAGCGGCAAACTCGATTATTATCAGAAATAAGACGGAATAAAGGAATACACAGGCACAAAACGGTAATTATATAACGGTCGGATATGAAACATAAAGCGGAGGTAGGTTATGGGACTGATGTCGGTTATGGCTGATATATGGAGAAGCAGGAGCAGAAGTGCGCTGACTATGAGTGCAGTTGCGATAGGTATTTTTTCGGTGACGGTAATATCGGCGGCAGGGCAGATAGGCACAGCCAAGATAAACGACAGCCTTGACGATATGGGAGTAAACTCTGTACTTGTGGAGGCACAGGAGGCGGGAGTTGCTCTGAGCGACAGCGATATAGATGCTTTGGGCGGATTGAGCGGTGTCAACGGTGCAATGCCGCTTATGGCGCAGGTAACCAAGTGTGAGCTTATTGAAAGCAATGTTTCGTGTATGGTGTGGGGAGTAAATGAGAAAGCGGACGAGATTATTTCGATGAAGGCGATACACGGCAGACTTATTGACAGATCGGATCTTAAAAAAGCCGAAAATATCTGTGTTATTGATGATGAGATAGCACTCGAAACATACGGAAGGACGAACATAGTCGGAAAGACGGTGAGCGTGAATTTCGGCGGTAAATACACTGATTTTACGGTGATCGGTGTTGCCGAGTCGGGACTCAGCCCTATACAGAATATGATGAACGATGCTGTGCCGTATTTTGTGTACATTCCCTACACCACAGCACAGAATATAAGCGGCAAAAGTGAATATGACAAGATAGCCGTTCTTCTTGACAAGAGCGGTGACGGCGAAACTGCGATAGACAGAATTAAAACCTGTATGGCAAATGTCAAGGGCGAGGGAAGTATTAAAATAAGCGAGCTTCAGAGCCAGAAGAAACAGCTTGACGGAATACTGGCTGCCGCAACCTCGGCATTGTCGTTCACGGCAGGAATTTCGCTTGCGGTTGCGTCCGTATCGGTGATGACCGCAATGCTTGTAAGCGTCGGTGAACGAAAACGTGAGATAGGCATAAAGAAGTCGCTCGGAGCAAGGAATGTAAGAATAGTCGGCGAGTTTTTAGCCGAAAGCACGATGATATGTATTATCGGCAGTATCGTAGGCATTGCGGCAGGCTGTGCGGCGGCGTTTGTCATAGGTCTTGCAGTCGGTGAGAGCTTTGTTATGCAGACGGATATAATGCTTATTGCAGTTGCGGTGTCGGCGGTGATAGGTATGATTTCGGGGAGCTATCCTGCATATAAAGCGGCAAGAATGAAGCCGGTGGATGCCCTGAAGATGTAAAAAGCTATTGTGCCAAGTACGAACAATCTGTAGGAGAGCGGCAGAGCAGATAGGCAGTGTCTGTTAGATATCTTAAGTAGCAGTAACGATCCCTCAGTCTTGCGACAGAAATAGTTTAATGAATTCTGATGTTGCGGGTATCACAAAAGCAAAATAACGGATAAAATCGGTGCGAGCCTTGTCGCAATCCAGCTCCCTTTGGCAAGGGAGCCAAGTTTATATGGCGGCAAGGATGAAGCCGGTGGATGCGCTGAAGATGTAAAGATTCAAAAAAAATTTCCCCTACCCTCTTGACAGCTAACGATTATTAGCTTGCAATATAGCTAACGCTCGTTAGCTTTTTATATCGAGGTGAATATATGAAACAAGCCTCCAAAAAGGAAGGCACAAAACAACGCATACTTGACGAAGCGTTACGGCTCTTTTCACAGAGCGGTTATGATGCTGTAAGCGTTGAGAGAATAGCTTCGGCTGTGGGAATAAAAGCACCTTCACTGTACAAGCATTTCAAAAGCAAGCAGGAGGTATTTGACGCTATCGTTTCGGAAACGTACCGCCGTTATGATACGTTCACGGACGGCATTGATGTGCACGTTTCCGAAAGCAAAGCCGATGAAAAGGTGTTTGACGGTATTTCCGAGGAAATGCTTGCAAAAAAGGTAAGACAGCTTATAGAATATTCACTGCACGATGAGTATGTCAGCCGATTCAGACGAATGATGACAATAGAGCAGTTCAGAAACGCTGAGTTTGCGGCGATGTATTCCGAACGGTATCTGGAAAGATTGGTGCGTTATCACGCAGGACTTTTCAGAGCGCTTATCAAGTCGGGAACGTTAATCGGAGAAGATTCCGATACGCTGGCGCTTGAGTATGTTGCGCCTGTTGTGCTTATGGTTGAAATTTGCGACAGACAGCCCGAAAGGGAAGCGGAGTGTCTGAAACGGCTTGAAGCACACGTCAGAAATTTCTACCGTACATATTCGCCGCATATGGTGAAAACGGCAGAGAAAAGAGGCGGTAATTGTCGGAATAATCGCAACGCCGATAGCTAAAACGCAGGCAGCCCGTGAGGTATGGTTTTATGTTATGTCGGGCGGAATAACGCTTAAGATTCTTACGGTGGAAATTGCAAGGATTATAGCGACGCTCAGATAAAAGAGGTATAGATATGATAATAACGGTAATACACGGAGCTATGCACAAGGGCATTACATACTCAATGACAAGGGCTTCCTTGACGGTAAAAAGCCGTGGAAAAACTGAAATAAAGGGGAAATATATGAAAATAAAGCGGGTATTGTCATTTTACAAGCATTGCAATAGTGGGCTGATTGCAGTAAAATATTATCATAAAAATACCGAATCAAACCGAAAAAACTGCGACTTGTAAGTGAAAGCTTTCAAAAGAGGTGTACTATGCACATAAACGACATCGAAAACATTATGAATTATCTGTTTTCTGCCGCACTTAAGAAATGCGGAAACTTTGAAGACGCAGAGGATTTGACAAGCGAAACGCTGCTTGCCGCTTTGAAATATCCGAATGAGATACAGGATATTAAAAAGTGGCTGTCGGGTGTACTTAACCACAAGTATTACGATATGCTGAGGCACAAATATAAGCTCCCTACGGTAAGCATCAACCTTATTACAGAGGACATACCCGACTTTGAGGAAGAACAGGCAGATGTGCCGAGTGCTGACGAAATACGTCGTGAAGTGGCGTATCTTTCGGGAAAGTATCGTGAGGTTATTGTCCGCCATTATCTTAACGGCGAAAAGGTGCAGAACATTGCCGAAAAGCTTGGTATCCCAAAAGGTACAGTGCTGTCAAGGCTGTCCGCAGGCAGAGAGCAGATACGGAAAGGATTTGATTCTATGGAACGATATGAAAAGCAAAGCTATCAGCCTGAACGGCTTGGGATTACCTGTAACGGCTGTATGGGGCTTAATGGTGAGCCATGGTCATTAGTTGAAGGCGATATGTTAAAACAGAATATCCTTATCGCCGCTTATGAAAAACCTGTTACCTGCGTTGAAATTGCACTTGCTTTGGGTATTCCCACAGCGTATATTGAAAATGCAGTAAACGACCTTGTAAGCTCAGAGCTTATGCAGAAAAAAGGCGATAAGGTCTTTACGGATTTTATGATCGTAACTCCCGAACAGATATTAAAAAGTCTTGATGTTCAGATTGAATTTTCCAAAAAGCATTATAATACTATTTGGGGGCTTTTCAATGAATTTCTTGCGGAGATAAGAGAGAGTACAAAGAATTTATGCCTCAGAGAAAGCGAACAGCGTAAACTGCAATACTTCTTTGTATTGCACCTGTTTTCTAACGGGATCTATCAGGCGGTACAGCAAATAGTTCCGTCGAAAGAAGAATATCCTCTCCGTCCCGACGGCGGAAAGTGGATAGCTTTCGGAAACAGATATACTCTTGATTTTGATTTTGAAAATTACAAATTTTCAAAATACTGCTATGGCGGAGAAAGAAGGTCGTACGAGGAAAACTTTTTCAGCTCAAAATCCGTTGACTTGCATATTTATGACACACAGCCCGACCTTAACAAGTATCAGCACGGAGATGTGTTACTCAGTGATGAAATATTTATGAAAATGCTGTATGTTATTTACAAGGGTATTCCGTTCAACTACACAGGTATTGATCCTATATATCTTGAAAGAATACCTCATCTTGCAAAATGCGGAATTATACATACGGTAAATGGAGTGCCGCAGCTTGACATTCCCGTTATTTCAAAGCAGAAATATGATGAGCTGGACAAGCTGCGCATAAATAAAATCCATGAATTTGCGGATATGTTTGAGCCTATTCTTCGTGAAATAATGCCTGAGATGAAGCTCAGTATACCCAAACATCTTGAAAGCCGTGTAGCGGAATTCAGAAAGTACAGTTGCTATGCTTTTCCCATTGCGGTTATCAAAGAGGCTATGGAAAAGGGAGATTTTTATACCGAGAACTGTACGCCGCCTATGGTTATGGTGATAGAAGAATAAAGGAAAATATATGAAAACGAAACGGACAGCATGGAGCTTTTCCATGCTGTCCGTTGTGTTGTATCTATGATTTACGCAATTGTCTTATCCGAGATTATTTCCCCGCCCGACAGCTCTTTTACGGGCTTTTTGAGAAGATCGCCTATCAGCATCGCATAGGAGATAATCAGATAAAAACTCAGCTATCAAACCTTTTCCGCAATCAATACGTCCATACAATGCTTATGAGGAGTACCGCTGCTGTCGCAGTCAAAGATCCTCTCCTCGTTTTTATGAAACAGCCAATCGTGGTAATACATAAACAACTCACCTGATTTCCAGCTATCCACAACAAATTCGCCTTTTTCTGTATCGGGCGGAAGAGGAATAAATGGCTTCTCTACAAAAACATTTACAACATTGATACCATTCGTAGTCGTATGAGCTTTAAGATTATTGACAACATTTTCTCGTAATTCAAGCGGAATATAATGAAAAACCCCACTCGAAAAGATGATGTCATAGTCAGCTTCAAGCCTGAAATCTCTCACATCTGCCTTGAAAAAGTCAACCTTTACACCATAAGTATCGGCAAGCTCTCGTGCCTTTGACAGCCCCTGTTCAGATGCATCAAACGCTGTAACATCATAGCCGTTTCTTGCAAGAAATACTGCGTCCTTGCCTTCTCCGCAACCAATATCAATAACCTTATACGGCTTAACAGGCGGCTTAATTCTCATTATCTCATAACACAGATTGTTAGGCTTTAAGCCCCAATAATACTCCTCATTGCCGTACCTTTTGTCATAATCGGTGACGGATTGCGATGGATACCCCAACAGCGAATCAATAGTTGTTTTCAGAATAGCTGCGATCTGCGGCAGAAGTTCAATATCGGGACATGAAGTTCCGTTTTCCCATTTGGATATAGCTTGAAAAGAAATGTGCAGCTTTTCGGCTAAAGCCTGCTGTGTCAGACCAAGTGCTTTCCTTTTTTCTGATATTACATTGCCAATATTCACATGCCTGCCCTCCTTTGTCCTTATTATATCATCATAATTTGTAAAGTTCAATAACCGCCTTGTAGAATGATCGAGTGATATTCTATTGACAGTTGAAAATCAATAATAAAATTGAGAACTTTCCAAAATCAGACTAATGGAGCGTGAGTTTTTGTTCACGTTCAATGCAGAGTGTCGAAAAAGTCAAGCAGAAATGCTAGGCTGTTTTATTGTATTTATAATTTACGCAATTGTCTTATCCGAGATTATCTCCCCGTCCGAAAGCTCAACTATCCGCCTGCACTTTTCGGCTACCGTCCTGTCATGCGTTACTATAACTATGGTTTTCCCGATAGAATTGAGCGACTTCATAACCTCCATTATTTCGTCTGCTGTTGCTTTGTCAAGTGCCGCTGTCGGTTCGTCCGCAATGATTATATTCGGACGGTTTACAAGTGCACGGGCAAGTGCGACACGCTGTTTTTGTCCGCCCGACAGCTCTTTTACGGGCTTTTTGAGCAGATCGCCTATCAGCATCGCATCGGCGGTTTTGAGAATCAGCCTTTTCATCATTTTATATTTGACAGCAGGGTTGAATATAAGCGGATAAGAAATATTTTCATATACCGTCTTGTCGGCGAGAAGTCCGAAATTCTGAAGCACGAAACCGATTTCCTCGTTCCTTATTACCGCAATTTCATTATTGCTGTACTTGGAAACCTCATATTCACCGAGAAAATATTTACCGCTTGTTTGCTTGTCAAGACAACCGAGGATATGTATAAGCGTTGACTTGCCGGAGCCGGATACACCCATTATAGCGACCATTTCGCCCTTTTCTATGCTAAGATCTATATTTTTCAGTGCGTGCACCTCGCTGCTTGTGTTTATATTATAATATTTATCTACATTTTCAAGTTTCATCATACGTTCTCATATCTCCTTATTGTTTCAAGCATATTACTGCGTACCAGCGTTACTGAGCCTGCAATGCTGACAATTACGGAAATTGCAATCAGATATACTGCAGTGAACAATCCGCTTTGTGCATTGATGATTTCTATAGCAAAGATGTGATTTATTGCGATCAGGATAAGAGTAGCGGCAAGCACAGAAATAACCGTTACAGCCGTGTCGCAGACAAGCTCGAGTATTATCACAGAGCGGGTCTTACCGCCGCACAGACGGAATACCGCCATTGCTTTTGTGCGTTTTTCGGCATTCAGCAGAATATTGGCAATCACTCCGAGAGTGCCGACTACGGCTATCATTATGAATACAGGCATTAATTGTATCAGCAGCATATTGTCACGGTACAGCAAATCGAGATTTGCCACATCATAGCGTAAATTCATGTACAGATCGCCTTTTGAATCATCACTGTTTGCGTCCAGTCCGTCAATTATACGAGCCGCAATTTCGCCGAGTGAAGCGTTGCCGTTTTTCAGAATTATCACATATTGATAGTAACGTTTATCCTCGCTTTTTCCGGAATAGTCCTCCTGATTTTCGGGAGCGGTGGCAAGTCCGGAATTATAGAGAATATCCGCATCGGTGTAGAAAGTCGTACCCAAGCTTTCTGTGTCAGTATTATACAGTATTACGCTGTCAAGATAGTTATCGGTATATCTGCCGACAACAAGAAGCTCGGTAATTCCTTTCCCACATTTGTATTTTATTGTGTCTCCGATATTGTACCTCGATGTATAGTTTGCGATTACAGGGATCTTGCCACCGTAGTCCTTTGACTTGTCCGGTCGCTCTCCCGAAAGTCCTATATCGAGATATTCGCTGTATTCGGTCGAATATCCGAGCAGAGTTCCGTTTATATCGTTAAAAAACCGATAGAAAGTGTCATCGTCCATATTATTTATCTCGTTGTTGGTAATACTGCTTTTTTCTGAGTAAAGTTCCAATGCGGTTTCATAGTAACGCTCGACACGGCAGTTTATGCCGTACTTTTCAAACTCTGAAACTATCTTTTCATCGGTTATAGGCGCTTTTGACGAGAGTGTACCGTGCAGTATCTTCTTATCATAGCGGTTACTTGTTATGTATGCTTTTTCGGCAAGATAATCCGAAGACGCAGTTATTGCAAAATTGAACAGCAGAGTTGAAAAAATGATACATATCATCATAAGGATAAAACTGCGTTTTTTTGATTGAAGCAAGGATAATGCAAGAGATAACAGCTTCATATTGCACCTCCGTTTGCGTATGTGGCTGAGGATATGCGCTTAAAGCCGGGCAGTAACGATATTATGATTATAATGCTGTATATTACAAATGACAGCAGATAGTCAAAAGCGGTAGGTACATATTCCATTCTGAGTTTTACCATAAGTGCGGTAAAAATCGGACTCAAAGCAATAGCGCAGATGAATGAAACTGCTGTGTATGTAAGAGTTACCGCCGATAAAAGCAGTGTTATCGGCATTGACTTGCAGCCTGTGACCTTCAGCACATTTATCTGTTCGCTGCAATTATCCGTCAGGTGAAGCATAAGCGTCAGCAGGAGCAGAGCGGTGAATATACCTGTTACCACGATTCCTCCCGTGATGATAGCGTAGATTATGATAACAGATTCGTGACTCTCTCTGTTCGGTGGCTGAATATAAACCTCCTTGCCGAGATATTGCTCAAGTGCCTGCAGTTCATCGTCAGACAGATCGGAAGTAAAGAAAAAGCGTGCGCCGTTGTATTTTGTCGGAGCGGTATTCTTCATCTCATTTTCAAAATCTTCATCCTTTACATAAATTCCGCTGTCGTTGTGATATAAGAAAAAAGTGTACAGAACAATAAAATCATCGGAAAGACCTATTACATTAAGTACGATGTCGCCTTTATCATCGGGAATGATAAGCCTGTCACCGACATTTATACCGCAGTCGTTTTCGGCAATAATAACCTTGCTGTCACCCTTCAACTCATCTTCAGTGAAAAATCTGCCGTCGGTTATGTTATAGTCGGATTGTATGAAACGGTACAGATCTTTCATGTTTTTGTTAAAAGCAACTTTAGCTGATTCCGTACAGATGTAGTTTTCGCTTGTGCGATAGCTTACAACCGCATTGTCGGCATAGGCAGTGTAGACTTCGGGCAGGTTTTCTCTGAAAAATTCGGGTGAATCTTCGGGCATAATACCGTCAAAGCAGTAGCCTGAACGATCCATCATATTGTGATATGCCGCATTACCGCTGTTCAATGCACAGAACAATGAAATAAATGTAAAGACAGCCGAAACAGAGATAAGAAAAATAAGTATATTCAGCTTGATATCGCTTTTGAGAAATGTTTTCAGCATACTGAAATAAAGCTTTTGATATTTCAATTATTCTTCTCCTTTTCATAATATATTTCCGTTAAGATTGTCAGCGAGTGACAGGCTAACTGTACTATCAGAATTAGTACAGATTTAGTATAGCGCAGAATGCTTAAAATGTCAATAGCGGTTAAAAAAATAGCAGGGGAAAACCGCCTGCCTTAATAATCACAGAACATCACAGTTCATAATGCCGAAAACGGATATTTTAGCAAAATCATTATCCATACTGTCGCAGGCGGTTTCTTCTGAGCTTTCGCTACCGGTATCATCGCCGCCGAAAAGCCCCTGCAACGCTTCAAATATCGCAAACTTTATTTCATAATCACGGCTTTCTTCAACCCGTTTGCTCTGTTCTTCGGTAAAAAATTCACCCGATGCGGCAGGCAGGCACAGTGGCGGGAACATTACGCACCACCAGTTCCTACCCTCTGCATTTCCGATAAGCAGGCGGACGGCTGTGTATTCTCCTGCCGGTAGGGTTACATTCTCGTACTTTCTGGTGGTAAAATATGTTTTTGCGACCTCGCATTTTACATTGTAGCTGTAGCCTTTGGAATGTACAAATTCGTTAGCCTTTTCTTCGATTTCGGCTCTGCGTTCGTTTGCAACGGCTACCGATTGACTGAAGCTGTCACAGTTTCCGAATACATCCGAAAACGTTGTCAGCATATAGTCACGCAGATCGTATTTCAGCGTCTGGTCGTCCTTACTGTCCGAGTTCGCCAGTATATGAAGCCTCAGCACTTCCTGCGGCTTTTCCTCACAATCCTCCGCAAATGCGGTAAAGGCTGTTATTACAATACATATTACCGCACCCAGTATCATAGCCTTGTCAAGAATATTACGTTTTAAAAAACCTGCCATAATTACCTCCGTAGCGTTTAGCTTTGTGAGGTAATTATTGACAGATTGGTTTCATTTATTCGCAGGTAAGACTTTATTTCAGATTTTCTATCTGACTTAACCACAGCGTTGCACAGGCATCGCTCGGCATTCTCCAGTCGCCTCTGGGGGAGAGCGTTACCGATCCGACCTTAGGACCGTCGGGCAGGCACGAACGCTTGAACTGCTGTGAGAAGAAACGGCGGTAGAAGGTTTTCAGCCATTTCAGTATTGTTTCACGGTCATACGCACCGTCAAAAGCGTATAACGCAAGCCTGAATACTTTTTCGGGAGTAAATCCCCATCTTATGCCGTTGTACAGGAAGAAATCATGAAGCTCGTAAGGACCTACAAGGTCTTCGGTTTTCTGCGATATTTCTCCGTTATGCGCAGGCAGAAGCTCGGGGCTTACAGGCGTATCAAGTATATCCTCAAGCGATTCTTTGAGCAGCTTGTTATCTGTCGTCTTGCTGTAGTAGCTGACAAGATGTTTGATAAGCGTCTTGGGTATTGAGCAGTTCACACCGTACATAGACATATGATCGCCGTTGTAGGTCGCCCAGCCGAGAGCAAGTTCGGACAGATCGCCCGTGCCTATTACAAGTCCGCCCGTCTGATTGGCGATGTTCATAAGCACCTTTGTGCGTTCTCTTGCCTGACCGTTTTCAAATACTACCGATAGATCATTTATATCGTGTCCGATGTCCAGAAAATGCTGTTTTACGCTGTCGGTTATGTCGATTTCACGCAGAGTGACTCCGATTGCCTCGCATATCTTCACGGCGTTTGATTTTGTGCGTTTTGTTGTGCCGAAGCACGGCATTGTCACCGCTACAATATCCGTCATAGGTCTGCCGAGTAGCTTCATTGCATTGGCGCATACAAGAAGTGCGAGCGTGCTGTCAAGTCCTCCCGAAATTCCTATAACGGCGGTTTTTGCGTAAGTATGGGCAAGACGCTTTTTGAGTCCGTGTGCCTGCATCGAGAGAATAAGCTCGCATCTCTTGTCGGTCTCATCAGCAGAGTAGGGGATAAACGGCGTGCGTGATACAAAACGTGTTATCTTTGTATCGGTGAGCGGTATATCAAACCATATAGTTTCCGTATCGCATTTGTCATTTCTGAACGATGTGTTTTTTCTGCGTTCAAATGCCAGCCTGTTTACGTCTATCTCGCTGATAACATAATCGTTTGAGAAAAGCTCGCTTTCGGCAAGCGTTGCACCGTTTTCGGCAATTATGTTATGTCCTGAGAATACAAGGTCCTGCGTGCTTTCGCCTTCTCCTGCGGAGCAGTAGATATAACCCGAAATAAGCCTTGCGGATTGATTTAAAACAAGCGAACGGCGGTATTCCGATTTTCCTATCATCTCGTTGCTTGCGGAAAGATTAAGAATGATATTTGCACCAGCCTGTGCAAGATATGTCGAGGGAGGGCAGGGCGACCACAGATCTTCGCACAGTTCGATTCCGAAAGAAAAATCGTGCATATTGTTACAGCAGAATATAAGTCCCGCACCGAAATACGCACTCAGCGAATCGTCACATTCGCCGTCGGCATCCGTGTCAAAGCGGTTTAAAAAATATTCGCATTTACTGCCGTCCCAGGCGGTAAAGTGACGCATCTCGTAAAATTCGTTGTAGTTCGGCAGGTACTGCTTAGGCACATAGCCCAGCACTTTTCCGTGATAGGTCACAGCCGCACAGTTATACAGCTTGCTGTCATACTGCATCGGCAGACCGACTACAGTTATCATATCAAGTTCAGACAGTTCTTCCAGAATCGTTATGAGCGCATTCTTAGCACCGTCAAGGAGCGTTGTCTGGTAGAACAGATCCTGACAGGTGTAACCTGTGATGCACAGTTCCGGGAAAACTGCGAGCTTTACATCTTTTTTTGCAAGCTCCTTTGCCAGAGAGATTATTTGCTTTGCGTTGTGTTTGCAGTCGGCAACCTTGATTTCGGGTGTTGCCGCCGCTACTTTTATAAATCCGTCTTTCATATTGTTCTTTTCGGCTTAAGGCTTAAAATTCGTAATTGCCTGTCATTCCGCCGACCTTTCTTTCTATCCAGGTTAAAATATCGTCAAAAACTATTTCCTTCATAGTTTCGTTTACAAGCTCGTGACGTGCGCCGGGGTACAGCTTGATATCAACGTTGCAGCCCTCGTCAATCAGCTTTGCGTATACGTTTCTTACGCCCTTGCCGTATCCGCCGACAGGGTCTGCCGTTCCTGCCATGAATATAACAGGCAGCTTTTTCGGCACCTTTTCAGCCCACTGCTGACTTGATACTCTGCGAAGAAGGGTAGTAAGGTCAACAAATCCGCTTGCCGTAAACACAAAATTGCTCTTTTCATCGTCGATATACTTTTTTACAACATCTCTGTCGTGAGTGAGCCAGTCATAGATAGTCTGGCAATCTTTGATTTTGTCGTTATAAACTCCGAAAATGAGAGTGTTCAGCTTATCACTGCGGAAACGTTCGCCCTTCAAGGAAACAACGGAGCGTGTAGCCCTTACTCCTATTTCGGAAAGTGCCTTGTCATCGCCCGTACCCATAATTACGGCGCAGGTCAGCTCGTTAGGAAAGCGTGTGAGATACAGCCTTGCAACAAAGCTGCCCATACTGTGACCTATAAGAATATACGGCAGTGCAGGGTACTTCTTTTTCATTATCATCGTCATACGGTGCAGATCGTTTACAAGGTGGCTCCAGCCGTCCTTTTCGGCGAAAAAGCCGAGATCATCGTTTGATCTGACGCTGTTTCCGTGACCGAGATGGTCGTTACCGCAGACGATATATCCGTGTGAGGTAAGAAAATCCGCAAAGTGTTCATAACGCTCAATATATTCACACATACCGTGCGAAATCTGAATGATGCCTTTATATCCCACGTTCATAGGAAGAACCGGAACATAGATGTAATATGCACAGTTATCAGTGCCGTTCGAGGATTCAAAAGTGCCTGTGAGCTTTTCGTATGCCATAGCGTACCTTCTCCTTTCGCAAGACGCATCAAATATTTCTTTATACTTATTATAACAAACACAGCCATAAAATACAAGTAAAACGGGGAAAAAGGGTTTAAGCGGAGGAAGTCGGGACAAAACCGGACAGCCCGTGACTGCGGATAAGCTGTGTCTGAAACCGACTTTTGAAAAGAATTATTCGGTAAGAAATGCGGTGATAACATACTTATCCGGTTTATTTCGCCGATGTGTTTTATGCTTATAACAGCTGCTATTATACGCAGATAAACAAAACAGCGCCGTGACCGAATGTGTCATTCGGTCACGGCACTGCTTTATTTAAATACAATGTTTTTTCTTGTCAAGCAGATAAGTGGAAAACTGAACAGCCTTTTTCTCTGTGGCATATTCAAGTAATTCATCAATATTGTTCTTTTTTATAATACCAAGCGGTTCGCAAGAAAGCAACAGTTCCATATCATCTGTATCAATACAGAGCTTTACCGCATTTTTTGCAGAGCGTACAATATAAGATCTGTACATTTCTTTCTGCTCGTCAGTTAAATCTATAGGATAGTGCAGTCTGTTCATTGCGACTTTGATTTTGTGATATACTCCCTTGATTTTCGGAAAAAATTCATCAACTGCGTTGAAATTGAACGTTGCGTTTCTTCCCCAGGATGATGCCAGTGTGTAGCAGTATTCGCCTTGAGTGCAGTCGCCGCCCATCCATACTTTGTACTTTATCTCATCAGTTTGTGCAGAGCGCACAGTCACCTCATAATCGAGCCAGTTATCATGAGTTTTATAGTTGACAACAGATCCTAACAATGAGTTGGGAGAGCCGCCATATTTGTCTGAATGACTTTTACACGGCTTTGCGTCGGGATCAATAGAATCATAAACTGTAATCTCCTTGCATCCACGGAAACTGTCTCTTCCGACTTTTCTTACAGTCTTAGGGATAGTAAAAGAAGAAAAATTACAGCCTTCAAATGCACTGTCGCCGATACTTATGACTGAATCGGGAATGACTATGCTTGTAAGGCTTCTGCATTCCAGAAATGCACGTTTGCCGATACTTGTGACTGAATTTGGAATTGTTACACTTGTAAGATTACTGCAACTTTCAAATGCGCTGTCGCTTATACTTGTAACAGAATCGGGTATAGTTACGCTTGTAAGACTGTTGCATTTTGCAAATGCTCTGTTGCAGATACTTGTGACTGAATCGGGGATTGATATTATACTTTCTTTTCCTTTGTACGCAATGAGAATTCCGTTTTTCAGCACAACAAAATCATCCGGATATTCCGAAAGCCACTTTGTTCCTTTAAACGCATATTCACCTATATCGGTAACAGATTCGGGAATGGTCACGTCTTTAAGATTTTCGCATTTGTAAAATGCTAAGTTACCTATGCTCGTAACCGAATCGGGGATCGTTATACTTGTAAGGTTAGTACACTCATAAAATGCACAGTTACCGATATCAGTCACTGAACCCGGAATGGTTATACTTGTAAGATTACTGCAACTTACAAATGTATGATTACTGATATTTGTCACGGAATCAGGAATAGCTATGCTTTCAAGACTGTTGCAGTCGGAAAAAGCGGCTTCGCCGATACTTGTAACCGAATCGGGAATTGCTATATTTTTAAGGCTGCCGCATTTGCAGAATGCACCGGCACCTATGCTTGTAACGGAATCCGGAATGCTAACGGCTGTAAGGCTGTTGCATTCAAAAAAAGCATTGTCACTGATACTTGTAATCGAAACGGGAATAGTTACGCTTGCAAGATTGATGCATTCTTGAAACGCACCTATGCCGATACTTGTGACCGAATCCGGTATAGTCAGGCTATTAAGACTACGACAACCTCCAAAAGCATAATTGCCGATACTCGTCACCGAATCCGGAATAGTTACGTTTTTAAGGCAGGTACAGTTTTGAAATGCGCCGTCGCTGATACTTGTGACCGAACGGGGAATAGTTATGCTTATAAGTTTGTCACACCATTCAAATGTACATACGCAGATTTTTGTAACAAAATTCGGAATAGTTATATTTTCAAGGTTGCTACAGCCGGCAAAAGCCGACCCGCCGATACTTGTGACCGAATCGGGAATGGTCACGTTTGTAATATTGTCGCAGCCCGAAAATGCCCGCTCACCGATTCTTTGTACGCCGTCAGGTATAACTATCTCGGCCACACCTTTCTCTTCGGTGTATTTCTTCAGTACGCCGTTGCAGATTTGAAATCCCATATTTCCCCCATATCACTATAATATTCATTTCAGATTCAAAGATTTTCTGATAGCCCTGCTGTAATGAGCATCTTTTATGCTTTTGTCATACCGTAATTATATCACAAAATCAGTACACAAAAACGGACAGAAATCACAGCTTCAGGCTGTCCAACGCATTCTTACCTTTTTTGAAATGACTTTCCTTGTACTCAAGCAAATATGCGGTAAACTGAACAGCCTTTTTCTCTGTGGCATATTCAAGTAATTCATCAATATTGTTC
>ENA-OYYE01000635-OYYE01000635.1-human-gut-metagenome-genome-assembly--contig:-NODE-635-length-17179-cov-8.458187_pt1 | contig 17179 bp, 9 predicted proteins | sample MGYA00243244_ERZ653437 | MGnify/ENA primary metagenome ERZ653437 (study PRJEB26926, sample SAMN06165130) | human gut metagenome | biome: ENVO:00009003; feature: ENVO:2100002; material: ENVO:00002003...
GATTTTATTTTGAGCACTTTAAAAAGCTCTGTGTCTCTGTGACTCTGTGTTTAATCCACTTTTGACACATCCTCTTCTTATCTTTAATCTTGCTTATTGAATTCAGTTCTTAATCTTACTGACCCAGTCAGTAACTTCGCCGACACTCGGATTTGTCAGTTCCAGTTTATATTTCTTGTTAATGCCACAGATGTCCATGTGCAACTTCTGCGGGTTCACATCTTTCATATCGCTTACCAGGTTATAACCAGCCTTCTGGATAACGGCTACCCAGTCTTCGGGAATGCCCAGCTCCATATATTTGGCGGGAGCGTCCTTTGGAATCACTTTCTCGGGTCGCATCTGCGGGAAGAACAGCACTTCCTGAATAAAGGCCTTACCTGTCATCAACATGGTGAGACGGTCGATGCCGATGCCGATGCCCGAAGTAGGAGGCATACCGTATTGCAACGCTTTCAGGAAATCCTGGTCGATGAACATGGCTTCGTCGTCTCCCTTTTCGCTCAGACGCAACTGGTCTTTGAAGCGTTCCTCCTGGTCGATGGGGTCGTTCAGCTCGCTGTAAGCGTTTGCCAGTTCCTTGCCGTTCACCATGAGCTCGAAGCGTTCGGTCAGTCCCGGTTTGCTGCGGTGCATCTTGGTCAGCGGGCTCATCTCCACAGGATAATCGGTGATGAAAGTAGGCTGTATGAAGGTGCCTTCGCAGAACTCACCGAAGATTTCGTCAATCAGCTTGCCTTTGCCCATCGTATCGTCTATTTCCATCTTCAGTTCTTTGCAGATGGTACGGATTTCGTCTTCACTCTTGCCCTCAAGGTCGTAGCCGGTCTTCTCTTTGATGGCTTCCAGGATGGGCAGACGGCGGTAAGGAGCCTTGAAACTGATGGTCTTGCCGTCTATCTCGGTCTCTGTGCTACCATTTACGGCGATACAGATACGCTCAAGCAATTTCTCGGTGAAGCTCATCATCCAGTTATAATCCTTATATTGTACGTAAAGCTCCATACAAGTGAACTCCGGGTTGTGGTTCTTGTCCATACCCTCGTTGCGGAAGTTCTTGCCGATTTCGTACACGCCTTCAAAGCCGCCAACAATCAATCGCTTCAGGTAAAGCTCGGTGGCGATGCGCAGGTAAAGGTCGATGTCCAGTGAATTGTGATGCGTGATGAAAGGACGTGCGCTGGCTCCGCCGGGGATGGATTGCAGTATCGGAGTTTCCACTTCGGTATATCCGGCTTCGTCCAGGACGGCGCGCATGGTCTTGATGATGGTGGCACGCTTCAGGAAAGTTTCCTTCACGCCGTCGTTCACGATAAGGTCGACGTAACGTTGGCGGTAGCGCAGTTCGGGGTCCTCGAAAGAGTCATAGGCTACTCCGTCCTTATACTTCACGATGGGTAGCGGCTTGATGCTCTTTGACAGGACGGTGAGCTTCTTGGCGTGAATGCTGATTTCGCCCATCTGTGTGCGGAATACGAATCCCTCGATGCCGATGAAGTCGCCCAAGTCGAGCAAACGTTTGAACACGGTGTTGTACATCTCCTTGTCCTCTCCGGGGCAGATGTCGTCGCGGGTGATGTACACCTGGATGCGTCCTTTGGAGTCCTGCAATTCGATGAAGGAGGCTTTTCCCATGATGCGCCGGCTCATCATACGTCCGGCCACGGACACCTGACGCGGCTCTGCGTCGTCGTTAAATTCAGCTTTGATATCGGTAGAGAAAGCGTTGGTTACATACTCTGCTGCGGGATAGGGTTCGATGCCCATCGCGCGAAGTTCATTCATGCTGTTGCGCCGAATGATTTCCTGTTCACTTAGTTCTAATACGTTCATTTGGTTATGATTCACTCTATTTGGGGGCAAAAATACGAAACATTTTTCATATTAACGAACCTTTTCTCTAAATAAAGCAAGCGAGGGAGCGTGTAAACCGCGGATGTTTGCTTCCCGTAACCTTTGCCGGGCAGGATGTTTGCCCGATTCCGAAAAAATGAATACCTTTGCACACTTTTTAAAAAGAAAGAATGAGGTATTAGTATGGCAGGACAAAAGACGCCCACAGCGTTGGGCACAGAGAGTATCGGAAAATTGTTGATGCAATATGCCGTGCCGGCAATCATCGCCATGACGGCATCTTCCTTATATAATATGGTGGACAGTATCTTCATCGGTCACGGAGTGGGCACAATGGCTATTTCGGGACTGGCGTTGACGTTTCCGCTGATGAACCTTGCCGCGGCGTTCGGTTCGTTGGTGGGCGTAGGTGCGTCTACCTTGATATCCGTGAAGTTGGGACAAAAGGATTATGACACGGCACAGCGGGTGCTGGGTAATGTCGTGGTGCTGAATGTCTTGCTGGGAGTGGCATTTACGGTTGTTGTGATGGCTTTTCTCGATCCCATCCTTTATTTCTTCGGCGGTAGCGACCAGACGATAGGTTATGCGCGCGACTATATGCAGATTATCCTTCTGGGTAATGCCGTGACACATCTTTACCTGGGGTTGAACGCCGTGCTGCGTTCTTCGGGGCATCCGCAGAAGGCGATGTATGCCACCATCGCTACGGTGATGATTAATACGCTGCTCGACCCGCTGTTCATCTACGGCTTCGGTTGGGGAATACGGGGTGCGGCCATCGCTACTATTGTGGCGCAAATCATATCGCTTGTCTGGCAGTTCAAGATATTCAGCAACAAAGACGAACTTCTTCATTTCCACCGGGGCATCTTCCGCTTGAAGCGCAAGATTGTGTTCGATTCGCTTGCCATCGGCATGTCCCCCTTCCTGATGAACCTGGCGGCTTGCTTCATTGTGATTCTCATCAATCAGGGGCTGAAGAAGTACGGGGGCGACCTTGCCATCGGTGCTTTCGGCATAGTGAACCGGTTGGTATTTATCGTGGTGATGATTGTGATGGGGTTGAACCAAGGGATGCAGCCCATTGCCGGATATAACTACGGCGCGCAACAGTACGACCGCGTTACGAAGGTGCTGAAACTGACCATCCTTTATGCCACGTGTGTAACGACCTTCGGTTTTCTGGTAGGGATGCTGATGCCGGACCTGGTGGTAGGCATTTTTACTTCGGATGCGGAACTGACGGATATTTCGGCGCGCGGACTGCGGATTGTGGTGATGTTCTTCCCCATTATCGGCTTCCAGATGGTGACTTCCAATTTCTTCCAGAGTATAGGGATGGCGGGCAAAGCAATTTTTCTTTCCCTCACCCGCCAGATGGTGATTCTGCTTCCCTGCCTGCTGATTCTTCCCCGCTTTTACGGGGCAGCCGGGGTATGGTATAGTATGCCGGTTTCCGACTTGCTTGCGAGCCTGATTGCAATGGGGATGCTGGTATGGCAGTTCAGGAAGTTTAGGAGGGAGAAAAGGATGAGGGAAGATTTTTAGATCGTAGGAGTTAGAGGAGTTAAAGGAGTTATCACTTCGTTAGGAGTTAAAGCCGATAGTTCTTGTCTTTATATGTATAATGTGTACATGTAAAACAGACTATCGGCTTTAACTCCTTTAACTCCTCAACGCAGTGATAACTCCTCTAACTCCTCAACGTAGTGATAACTTCTCTAACTCCTAACGCAGCGATAACTCCTTCCTCCTCACGGCTTCGGCACCATCGGCCTTCGTCCATAGTTCAACATCAAACCTTTCTGATAAGCTTCGGGACCATGCAAGTCTTTGATATCCATCTCTCCGAGATTGACAAGAATACCGCGCGCCATCAGTCCTGCATCTTCATTTTGAAGACGAGGCCGGGTTTCGGCGGCTTCTTTCAGTTGAGGCAGGAAGGGACGGATGGCGTCGCGCATGGATGCATCCAAAGACAGGCATTCCAACGAAGAATAACCGATTTTACGGTCTTCCTCCCTGGCGGGAGTAACCAGGCGGGCTATGCCTTCGCCGGACTTGCCAAGATAAGAGACGGCATAGGCGGCTTCGGATGCGATGTAGGGATTATCGTCTTGAAGGAGAGAGAGCAGGGCGGGAGGACAGGTCGTGATTTGCTTTTGCCGTGCAAGCTGTGCATAACCGACTACTCCCCAGAATCTCATGTCGGGACGAGGGCTGTTGATGGCCTTTTCCAGTAGCGGAAGGTCGGCCGTAGTGGCCCTTCCGGCAGTCTCTACAAGGGTGTACAGTTCTTCCAACGGATATTTTTCCTTGCGTACGGTCTCATAAAGGATGTGTCCTTTGCGGGAGGTAGGGAGGAAGAAACCCAAGTCTTGAGTGGAACGCACATGGTCAGCAAGGCTTTGGCGCATTGCGGCCAATACCCCGGCATATTCGGGAGAGCTGGAGAGGTCATGCAGTTCATCGGGATCTTTGTCGAGGTCGAACAGCATTTCCGCCGGATGGGCATCGAAAGTCAGTTCCCAGTCGGGGTTGGTGTTATGCCCTCCCAGTACAAGTTTGTCCCATGCCTTGTTGGACGGCATTCCCCATTGGTAATAATTGCGCAAGGCGAACTGGCGGTAGGGAATGTAGCTGTGGATATATTTGAAGTGTCCGTCGGTGACGGCACGTACCGGCATGAAGTGGTGCAATTGGTTGGCAGCTAAGGCAAACTGCTTTTCGCGTTTTTCTTTGTTTGCATACTTGCCGAAGATCGCTTTGCCTTGCATCTGCTTGGGCGGCTTTACTCCCGCCAGGCTGAGTACCGTAGGTCCTAAGTCGGTGAAATTAACCAAGTCGCAGCTTTTTCCTTTCATGCCTTCGGCCAAGTGTTTCCATTTGGGCGGAAAGTAGGCGATGAGGGGAACTTTTAAACCGCTTTCGTACAGATAACCTTTGCCGCGTGGCACGCAACCGCCATGGTCGCTGAAGAAAAAGACAATCGTATTATCCTCCAGTCCTTTCTCTTTCAGGTCTTTCAGAAAGAATCCCAGCCAGGTGTCTACATCCTGCACGGCTTCCAGATGTCCGGCGTAGTCCGAACGTACTTCGGGCAGGTCGGGTACATACGAAGGCAGGCTGAGGAGTTCGGGATAAATTCCTTCCCGCGTATAATCCCTGCGCCCGTCGGTGTGGAAGGTACGGATGCGCCCCATGTGCGAAGTAACGGTGTTGAACACAGCGAAGAAAGGTTGGTCTTTGCCCCGCTTGGCACTGTTGTAAGAAGCGTTCTTGTCACATTCGTCCCAACAGGATTTATGGTCGGTGGTGGAATTGTAGTGAGTTTTGCTGTTGTTGGTACAATAATATCCGGCTTCGCGCAGCTTCTGCGGAAAGAAGATATCCGCCGGAGTGTCGTAGGGTACCGGATGCACATCCATTCCGTAGGTAGTGGCGTAACAACCGGTGATAAGGCAGGAACGTGCTGCCGAGCTTTGCGGAGCCACCGACCAGGCGTTCATGAACTGTATGCCCCGGGCAGCCAGACTGTCGGCGTTGGGCGTGTGCACGCCTTTGTTACCGTAACAGCCGAATTCGTAGGCGCTGGTGTCCTCAAAGGTTACCCAGAGAATATTGGGCTTTTCGTTTTTCTTGTCTGCCGCCGTGGCTTGTGTACAACAGATTCCGTAACAGGCGGTGCACATCAGTAGGGGGAAGTGTTTCATAAGGCAGTATGTTTTTAAGGTGATTGTTTACTCCCGCTAAGGTAGGACGTTTGCGGCGAAAGCTTGCTTCCGTATGTTCAAAAGTCTGCTAATATTGTTGCAGCAGGTAGGATTTCTACAAAATTGGCAGGGATTGAACAATATTAGGGTAGGGCATACACATTAGTACGCAGGATATAACTAATAAAGGGCGGTGGAGTGAGGGTAATGGTGTACTTTTGATGTGGTAAACTTTATATCTGAAATATGAGAAACATAGTCTTCGTCATGCTGCTGTCGTATGCGGCATTTTTGCCTGCACAAGTGCGGCATACCAACAATCAATCATTGGATAATTCTTTACGTCTGGAAGCGGAAACACTGCTGACGGAATGGATGGATACGTTACTGACTTATCAGTGCGAAGGTCTTCATCCCGCTCTTGACGGAGGTGTTCTGTGCCCCGCTTGTGCCCGGATGCATGGCCGTACCGGTGATGCCGTACTGCCACTGATGTATCTGGCCGACAAGACGGGTGATGGCAAGTACCTTCGTGCTGCCAAACGCCTGATGCGGTGGATGGAAAATGTTCACCGTCCGGATGGCTCATGGATGAACGACGTGCATGTTTCCGACTGGAACGGTACGACCGTCTTTGCCGCAATCGCCCTTTACGAGGCTTTGCATTATCACGGTCATTTGCTGGACGACTCCACCCGGAATCATTGGAAACATCAGTTGGAGGAAGCCGGCGGTTTTATCATGAACAATCCCTTTATTTACAGCCGCAAGCGGGACGGAATGCGGAACATGAATGTGAATTATTCCGCTTCTGCCACCTATGCGCTGTACGCTATCGGAGAGATGTGCGACCGTCCCGGGTTCAAGGAGAAGGCGCGGGAGATAGCCACCGATTTACGGAATTGGTTTACCCCGCATGACTGCTTTCTCTATGGCGAAGGCCCGAAGGTGTGGACACCGACAAAGAACGGATGCCTGCCGATAGATTTACTCTACAATGTGGAAGAATCCTTGCCCAATATGGCATCCTATGCGCAGATGGCGCAAGACAGCGTACTGCTGTCACTCATCGAGCGCTCAATGAATACTCACCTGGAATTCATGCTTCCTGATGGCGCCTGGGACAACAGTTGGGGAACACGTAGTTTCAAGTGGACCTACTGGGGCGGGCGAACCAGTGATGGCTTCATGGGAGGATATTACTCATTGGCTGCCCGCCATCCGGAATACGTGGAGGCCATTCGTCGGAATATCCGGTTACTGGAACAAGCAACGGCGGACGGACTGCTGTACGGCGGACTGCATTACCGTGTTTCCGGTATTCCGCCGTGCATTCACCACACCTTCGGACATGCCAAGGCGCTTGCTTCTTTCCTTGAACTGCCTGCGGTGCAGGCAAGCCCTTCCGGGAAACTGCCACGGGATACGGCGTATGGTAGGAAGTATTTTCAGGATATCCGTACCTGGCTCATTGCCCGGGGACCGTGGCGGGCTACCTTTACTGGATATGATGCCGAGTATAAAGTAAAAGGCACTCATCCCATGGGAGGCGCTTTGTCCCTGTTGTGGCATGAGCAGGCAGGTCCGGTCTTCGCCGCAACCATGAACCAATATCAGTTGATAGAGGCTCCGAACATGCAGAGCAACAGCCGAAAGCATTTAATGGGAGGTACTCCGAGGATTGAGTGGGTACGGGATGGAATCGTATACAGCAACCTCGATGATTTGGATACGGATATCGTCTGCCTTACGGATAAAAACACCCTTCGTTTCCGGGTACATACACATCTGGTGGATATCCGGCAACAAACGCCCGGCAGGGAAGTTCCGGTCGATATGTGCTATGTGTATTCGGATCAAGGAGTTGAAATCACTGTGGAGCAATGCCCGGATTCTGCTTATCTGGTGTTGCCCGTCATAGCGTCGCCTGTCGAGAAGGTAGAAGTAACTCCTCAGCAAGCATCTGTCCGCAGGAACAACGGTGTGTTAACCGTAAAATGCGAATCCGGACATCTTAAAATGGGCGAGGTGGATGAAGATGGAAGAATATTTAATCCGGTTCCCGGTTTTTCTTTCGTACCTTTGCGTGTCCTCCCCGTTGATAAGAAAATACGTGTGAATGTCTTTTTCTATTAATATATTTTGTTTATTTGCTGCATAATAGGATAAGATTATGAAAATACTCCAATGTTTGTTAGTCGTTTTCGGAAGTTTATTCCCGCATGTGCTGAATGCCGGAATAGCGGAAGATATTTATTTCACCCACATCGGCCTGGAAGAAGGATTGTCTCACAGTACGATATTCGCCATCAATCAGGATAAGGAAGGGAACTTATGGTTTGCTACCTATGACGGGGTGAATAAGTATGACGGTTATAATTTTACGGTCTACCGGCATCAATACATGAATCCCAATAGCATTGCCAGTGACATATCCCGTTGCATTGCCGTGGACGATGAAGACCGGATATGGGTGGGAACGCGTGAAGGGCTGTCTCTCTATAACCGCCGCAAAGATGTCTTTTCCAACTATTATTATCAAAAGAAAGGGCAGAATGTAGCGATTACCAGCATTGCCCCGATAAAAAAGGACTTGCTGATGTTGGGGACGGAAGAAGGCATCCTGATATTTGATGCACAAAGAGAACGCTTTTTGGCCGATACGCTGTCGGCATCCGTGCATCTGCTGAAACCCACGACGTTGGTGCGCCAGGGAGAGTCTATTTATATCGGCGCCAGGGATGGAGTCTATATCTATACCGTATCGGACGATGTGCTGAAGAAGCTGGTCGATATGTCCGAAGGAGTCCGCATACAAGCTATACTGTGCCAAATGTTCAGCAGGATATGGATGGCGACGGAGGGGAACGGCCTGTTCCTGTACGACACCAACTCGAAAGAACTCAAGAACTATCGTTACGAAGACGGAAAGTCCGGTCTGAACTCCAATTATGTCCGTTCGCTGGCACTGGATACGGAGAATCGTCTGTGGGTGGGTACGTATAGCGGATTGAATATCTATAAGGAAGGTACAGACCGTTTTTCCTCTGTCAAAAGCTCCGAGATACAGGAAGGTAGCCTGTCGCAGAATTCAGTCCGGAGCATATTCCGGGATTCACAGGGAGGCATGTGGCTGGGTACGTATTGGGGCGGACTGAATTATTATCATCCGTTGTGCAACCGCTTCCAACGTATCAAGCATGTGCCTTTCTTGAATTCACTGAACGATAATGTAGTCAGTTGCATCGTAGAGGACAAGCAGCACAATTTATGGATTGGTACCAGTGATGGCGGTCTGAACTTCTACGACCATGCCACGAAGCAGTACAAGAGTTATCTTTTCAGTTCGGGCCCGGTGGCGATGGATGTTCCTTTCAAGGACATCAAAACCGTCTATGTGGACGAGCCGAATGACAAGGTATACGTAGGAGCCCATGCCGGCGGGATGATGGTACTGCATCGGAAGTCCGGGCATGTGGAATATTACAACCGGAAGAACAGTAACATTCCGAGCAACAACATCTATTCCATCTTGTCGGATGAGAACGGAGGATTCTGGGTGGCTTCCCTCGAACACCTCTTACACTTCGATGTGAATAAACGCAGTTTTACGTTGGTAGATAAGGATGAGAGCGGGGAGAAGCTGCAACAATACAACCGCCTGTTGTTCCGTGACTCGCGAAAACGCATCTGGATAGGAGGGGAAAAAGGAATCTCGGTATACAATCAGGTCGGCAGTTCGTTGTCCGCCAATAAGGAACTTGCCATCGACTCGATATTGAAACAGGCCTTCGTCAACTGCTTTTATGAGTCTTCTTTCGGAAATATCTGGATAGGGACACGTAACGGCCTGTTCTCCTTGAAAGCGGATGGCGGAGACTTGAAGCAGTATACTACGGCAAACGGCTTGCCCAGCAATGTCATCTATGGCATTCTGGAAGATACTTATGGCAGGCTATGGCTTAGTACCAACATGGGGCTGAGCTGTCTGAATCCGGAAAACGGCAAGTTCCGCAACTTTACGATTTTGGACGGATTGCAGAGCAACCAGTTCAATGCCGGTTCGTATTGCCGCAAGGATAACGGCTATATGCTGTTCGGCGGAGTCAACGGTATCACGTCTTTCCGTCCCGAAACGCTGATTGACAATCCGTATGCTCCGAAGCCGGTTATCAATAAACTGTTTGTTTTTAATAAGGAAGTTCTGCCGGACGACGAAACCGGTATCTTGAAAGAAAGTGTGGAATACACAGACCGTATCACGTTGACGTCTTCACAAAATTCTTTTGCCCTTTCCTTTGTAGTGTCCAATTATATTGCAGGCAAGCATAACACGTTTGCCTATAAGCTGGACGGGTATAATGATGTGTGGTATAAACAAAGCGATATCAGCCTCGTGTCCTATTCCAATTTGCCGGCAGGCGACTACACCTTTTATATTAAGGCGGCGAATAATGACGGCAAGTGGAATGAAGAACCCGCTATTCTCCGTATCCGTATCTTGCCGGTATGGTATCGGACGTGGTGGGCGATAACCTTGTTCGTACTCTCCGTCCTGTTTATCCTGTTCGGCATTGTGCGCTACTTCTGGTTGCGTAAGAGTATGCAGGCTGAAATTGCGATGGAGCGTCTGGATAAGGAGAAGCAAGAAGAAATCAGCCAGATGAAAATACGTTTTTATGTGAACATCTCGCATGAATTACGCACTCCGCTGACACTGATTGTAGCACCCTTGCAGGAATTGCTTAACCGCATCAAGGGACATTGGGAACAGGAACAATTGCTCTACATCCAACGCAATACCAACCGGCTGCTGCATCTCGTCAATCAGTTGATGGACTACCGCCGTGCCGAACTGGGTATCTTCGAACTGAGACCGACGTATGCCAACGCCTATAAAAGGGTGATGAACTGCTTCGTCAACTACGAAAGCCTTGCCAAGCGCAAGGACATCGACTATAACTTCTACACGGAGTTGCAGGATGAAAACGTGTGGTTCGATGAGAACTATCTGGATCTGATTGTGAATAACCTGCTGTCCAATGCTTTTAAATATACGGAAGTGGGCGAGAGCATTACGGTGAAACTATACAAGGAAGCTAATCATCTCGTGTTACAGATAGCTGACACCGGCATCGGCATTCCTCAGGATAAGCAGGAAAAGATTTTCGAACGGTTCTATCAGGTAGAGAGCGGACGTGCCGGAAGCGGCATCGGCCTGTCCCTGGTGCAGCGCCTGGTGGAACTCCATCACGGACGCATTACGTTGCAAAGCGAAGTGGGCAAAGGCTCTACGTTCACCGTCTATCTGCCGCAAGACAAATCTGTCTATACGCAGGAAGAACTATTAAGCGGAAGTGGCGAAGTAGAAGAACAACGGGTGTATTCCACCAATGCCCACGACATCTATATCGGGGACGAAGAAAAACCGGATGCCGAAGAATGTGCGGAGGGAGAAGAAAGCGGTAAACGCGGGACTCTGCTGATTGTGGAGGATAATGAGGAGTTGAGGCGATACCTGGTGAACGGACTCTCCGCCGAGTTCTGCCTGCTGGAAGCCGAGAACGGGCAGAAAGCGCTGGATATGCTGAAGGAACAGGAAGTGGACTTGATTATTACAGATGTCATGATGCCTGTGATGGATGGAGTGAAACTGTGCAAGCTGGTGAAACAGAACTTGCGTACATGTCACATCCCGGTTTATATGCTGTCTGCCAAGGCGGACGTGAAATATCAGTTGGAAGGATTGCAGGTAGGAGCCGATGATTATATCCCCAAACCGTTCTCCATGGCAGTGCTGAAGGCGAAGATCATGAACATGTTGCGTACACGCTACCGCGTATTCGAGCGCTATTCCAATATGACGGAAGTAGAGCCGGAAAAGCTTACGAATAATACGATGGACGAAGAATTGCTGAGAAAGGCGATAGCGGTGGTGGAGAAGAATATGGATAATGTAGAGTTCTCTACCGAACAGTTTGCACGCGAAATGAATATGAGCCGCTCCAGCCTTCATCTGAAACTGAAGGCTATCACGGGGAAGTCCGCCATCGATTTCATCCATAAGCTACGGTTCAACCGGGCTTGCCAATTGCTAAGGGAAGGCAAGTATACCGTGTCCGAAATCAGTTTTATGGTGGGATATAATACGCCTTCCTACTTTGCGGCACGCTTTAAGAAGTATATCGGATGTCTGCCTACGGAGTACGGAAAGAAATAAGATGAGATGAACATGAAAACACGTATCATGCTACTATTAGCGGCATTTCCCTTTCTGCTGGTTTCGTGTGAGCGGACGATATCGGGGCAACTGACCGTAATCAAAGAGAGTTGCATCCGGCAGGGAGATAAGCCCCTTGAGCTTTATAGATTGACGAACGCCGGAGGCATGACGGTAAAAGTGACCAATTATGCTGCTTCCCTGACCTATGTCTCAGCCCCCGATAGGGAAGGGCGTTTCGAACCTGTCGTATTAGGGTTTGACAGCCTGGAGAACTATCTGGGAAAGCATCCCAAGTTTGGCGCTACCATTGGAAGGTATGCCAACCGCATCAGGAATGCGGAGTTTCGCCTGGGCGACCGGATTTATCAACTGGAGAAAAACAGTCGGGGACATTCCATTCATGGAGGAACCTGCGGTTTCAATCGCCGGACATTCGATACCGATACGTTTTATACGGTGAAAGATACCGCCGTCGTTGTCTTTAAATACAGGAGTGCCGATATGGAAGGCGGTTTTCCCGGCAATCTGAATCTTACGGTAGCCTATAAACTGACCAATCGGAATGAAATTATTCTGGACTATACGGCAACCACGGATAAACCAACGGTTGTCAACCTGACCAATCATAGCTACTTCAATCTGTCGGGATGCAAAGAACCGGTACTTCACCATCTTTACCAGATAAAAGCAGATGCTGTCACTCCGGTAGATTCTTCCGGTATCCCGACCGGCGAACTGATGCCGGTAGTGGGAACTGAATATGATTTCTCCGTTTTGCACAGTGTGGAAAGCCGGGTGCGTCAATCGGGAAAGAGATATGATATCAATTACCGGCTCAGCAAGTCGTCCGATTCGTTGGAATGGGTAGCTACGGTGGTCGACCCCGTGTCCGGCAGGATGCTGAAAGCATACACCACGGAACCGGGAATGCAGTTCTATATTCCTCCTGCCAATTTAGATTACCTGACAGGGCATGGCAACAGGACGTATGGCCCGTATTATGGATTCTGCCTGGAGATGCAGCATTTCCCCGATTCCCCTAATCAGCCGCACTTCCCTTCCACCGTCTTATTGCCGGGAGAAACTTACCGCCAGGTAACCGTTTATGAATTTACCGCCTTACCGGAATAAATACGGATGGATATTGAATTTCATTCGCAGCGATATGAACCGATTTTAAAAACTTACTAAATAGATTTGTTAATAAAAATGTCAGTCCGATGAATACTGCCAATGCAGAGTATAAACACTGTATTCCACTTTATTACTAAAACAGTAACACTTTATTAGTAATACAGTAGCACTTTATTAGTAAAACAGTGACACTTTATTAGGAATAAAGTGCTACTTTATTTGCTATAAAAAAAAGTACAGTTACTACGCTCTGATAATAAGGGATTTACAAAACCGGCTTTTGCCCGGTAAAGGCCTTGCAACTTCATTGGCTCTGCTTTATCGGACTGACCTTAAAAATGTATTGATTATGAAACAGAATGTATGGAAAAAGTGTGTATGTATTTGTGGAGTCTCTTTCTTCCTGTTGACAAACCTTTGTGCAACCCGGGTTGCCGATAATGGAACAACCGCCGACCCTGTCGGAAAAACAAGAAGCGCTACTTTTATCTCCGAAAAAGAGAAAGCTTGGGAACCTGCCGGCGAAGGAGTAACCCGGCAGATTATGGGTTACGACGGCCAGGTGATGCTGGTAAAAGTAAAGTTTGAAAAAGGAGCTGTCGGAACTCCCCATCGGCACTATCATACGCAAACAACCTACGTGGCAAGCGGCAAATTCGAGTTTACCGTAGGCAACGAGAAGAAAATCGTCGAAGCAGGCGATGGCATCTACATGGAACCCGACGTCCTGCACGGCTGCATTTGCCTGGAGCCGGGAGTTCTTATCGACTGCTTCGCCCCGATGCGCGCCGATTTCTTGAAATAGGAGGGAGAGAAGCGTGTTGCCTAACTCACCGTGATGGCTTCAACACAAAAATATAGCCGATGAACAATATTGCTAATGAAAAGTGTAAAAGTGATAGAACTTAGAACAATCCTTTTACACTTTTTCTAATGCTTGTGTTATGTTTGCTGCCGACAAAATATTCCTAAAGTTAAACCTTAGATTTAGTTATTATGCACAAAATGAAAGGAGCAATTTTAATGGCTATCCTTACTTTGTACTGTATGGCAGCATCGGCACAAAGTATAGTGGTTACCGGTAAGGTGACCGACAGTGAAGGATACGAGGTAATTGGCGGTAGTGTTACTCTGAAAGGTGCCGCAGGCATTGGAACAGTTACGGATGTCGAGGGGAAATACTCCTTGAAAGTAGGCAACGCTTCTAAAGACGTATTGGTATTTTCCTATGTAGGAATGAAGTCCAAAGAGGTAAAAGTCAACGGACAGAAAGTAATCGATGTAACTTTGGAGGCGGATGCTGTTTTGCTGGATGAAGTCGTGACTATCGGCTATGCCACTGTTAAGAAGAAAGACCTTACCGGTTCCGTTTCTTCCGTGAACTCTAAAGAGTTGGCAGCTGTTCCTATATCGGATGTCGCTCAGGCTTTAAGCGGAAGGGTTGCAGGGGTTCAGGTAATTCGTTCGCAGGGCTCTCCGGATGCGGACATATCCATTAAAGTCCGTGGCGGTACTTCTATCACTCAAAGTAATGAACCACTCTATATTATCGACGGCTTTCCCAGTGAAGACGGGTTGAAAGGAATCGAATCGAGCGATATCGAATCTATCGATATATTGAAAGATGCATCTTCTACAGCTATCTATGGAGCGAGGGGTGCTAACGGTGTAATCTTAGTCACTACCAAAGGAGGCAAGACGGATAAGTTCAATATCAGTTATGATATGTATGTGGGTTTCAAGAAGGTGAACAAAAAATATGATTTGCTGGGTGTGGAAGATTTTGTGAAGTTGGATTATGAACGTGCTATCAATGAGCCGGACGTAATGCGCGACTTTACCATTCCGACTTATGGAGAATGGAGTGAATTTGATGCACTTTATGGCAATCGTCCGGGTATCGACTGGCAGAAAGAAGTCTTTGAACATCGTCCTGCCATCACTCAACAACATAAGTTCACTCTGAGTGGAGGGAATAAAGGTTCTCAGTATATGGTTACCTATACACGCAATGATGACAAAGGTATCTGGTATGGCAGCGGTTTAAAGAGAGATAACTTTCGTTTGAAACTCAATCAGGAAGCCACGCCCTGGTTCAACTTCTCGACGAATGTCAGTTATATAGATGAAAAGACAGACGGGTTAGGAACTCTGCAAGAAGGTGGAGCTTACAGCCGTATGCAGCACGTCATTCAATATCGTCCTACTATCGGTAAGAATGGTATCGACCAGCAGTTGTTGATAGATGATGACGACCCGGTTCTATTGTTGGAGGGTGCCAGCCAGATGCAAAGCCCCATGGCTACTATCGAAAGTGAACAGCGGGACAAACGCAACCGCATACTTTCCATTAATGGGGACATACAGATTAAGTTCACCAAGGAATTGTCGTACCGTGGTACCGCAGGCATCCGTAAACGTACCATCAATACAGATATCTTCTATTCCGAGAGGTCTAAGCAGGCAAAGAATGCGGGAGCTCCTTATGGCTGGAAAGAGCAGGAAGAACAACAGAGCTTTATGTATAACAATGTCCTTACGTGGGATAAAATATTCAAAGGAAAACACCATTTGACATTGATTGGCGGACAAGAGTTTATAGAGTATAAAACCAACTACTTGCGGGCAGGTGCCAGACAATTCGACAAGGTGAATTTCGGATTGGCAGACATGTCGTTGGGAGCCAGTCCCGATAAAGTGAGAACCTCGCTTGGGAGCGATAAAATGCTGTCTTATTTCATGCGTGCCAATTATAATCTTATGGAAAGATATTTGTTTGCGGCTTCCCTGCGTACCGACGGTTCCAGCAAGTTCGGTTCCAATCATAAATGGGGTGTGTTTCCTGCTGTGTCTTTTGCCTGGAGGGCTTCCGAAGAAGAGTTCATTAAGGAACTGGGCATCTTTTCCAATCTGAAGTTGAGATACAGCTATGGTACTGCCGGTAATAATAAGATTGACAATTATTTGAGTTTGTCCAAGATGGGTTCCGTGTGGATTCCGTATAATGGAGAAAATACGGTTGCCGGCTTTGTCAGTAAACAATTGCATAATCCGGACCTGAAGTGGGAAACCAACGTTACTTCCAACCTGGGTATCGACATGGGCTTTCTTAATCAGCGGATTCAGGTGAGCGTGGATTTGTATAATATCGAAACGAAAGACTTGTTGCTGGATGCTCCGGTACCGTTGCTCTCCGGATATAAAACCATGATGATTAACGCCGGTAAGACGAATAACAAGGGTATTGAAATAGCCCTTACTACGCACAATATACAGACGAAAGACTTCACCTGGAGTACCAGCCTGAACCTGTCACACAATAAGAATAAAGTGAAGGCATTGTATAACACGGATTATATGGAAATCGTTTCTAACTGGGCACAGACTTCCGAGTTCAATAAAAGTGATTATATCATCCGCGTAGGCCAGTCATTGGGCCAGATGTATGGTTACCGGTTAAAAGGTATATACACGGTAGATGATTTTAATTACGATGAGAAACAGCAGAAGTATATTGTGAAAGAGGGTATACCCTATGACAAGAATTACTATCCCAAACCGGGTTATTGGAAGTTTGAAGATGTAGACGGGAATAAAGAAATAACCGAAAAAGACCGGACGGTAATAGGAAATGCCAATCCGAAACTTTATGGCGGTTTGACGAATACCTTTGTCTGGAAAGGTTTTGATTTGAGCGTCTTCCTGAATTTTTCGATAGGCAATAAGATATATAGCGCTAATAAAATGTATTACACTAAATTCAATAACCGCTGGAGGAATACCTTGAAGGACGAAGCGATGCGCCGTTTTACGCTGATTAACGAGAAAGGGGAGTCTGTTTTTAATAATCCGGCACAACTGGCTGCATTGAACGTAGGACATGATTATGTTTCCGTAGAAGGCAGTTCCAATCTTTTTTTCCATTCGGGATATATAGAAGACGGTTCTTTTCTGAAGATAAATAATGTATCGTTAGGTTATACGCTTCCCCGGGGATTAACGAGGAAAATGCGACTTTCCAATGTACGCTTTTATGCTACCGGCTATAATCTGTATACCTGGACCGGGTATTCCGGATATGACCCGGAAGTGAATACATACCCCAATAACGGATTGACGCCCGGCATCGACTGGGGAGCCTATCCGTCGGCTATTTCACTTGTGTTTGGAGCTAATATTACTTTCTGAATTCTATAACTATATACCTGTCTCTTATACACATCTCCGAGCCCACGAGACCGGAGCCTATCTC
>ENA-OYYE01000657-OYYE01000657.1-human-gut-metagenome-genome-assembly--contig:-NODE-657-length-16601-cov-7.923607_pt1 | contig 16601 bp, 13 predicted proteins | sample MGYA00243244_ERZ653437 | MGnify/ENA primary metagenome ERZ653437 (study PRJEB26926, sample SAMN06165130) | human gut metagenome | biome: ENVO:00009003; feature: ENVO:2100002; material: ENVO:00002003...
CAGCGTCAGATGTGTATAAGAGACAGGTCCGAATCATTCTTTAATTATTCATTCTTTAATTTTTAGCGCTATGCGCTAAATTAAGCCTCCTTGTTCCTAAAATATTTGTCTGGTTCAATGATTATTCACACCTTTGCATTGGACTGATTAAGATTATTAATATCATTAAAACTTACGTACAATGAAACAATTAAGATTATGGATTTTCTGTCTGGTTGCACTGTTTAGTGTCGCAGCCGTGGCGCAGGAGGCAAAAGCAGATGATACGGGATATATCGTGAAAGTAGGACAGATGGCCCCCGATTTCACGGTAAAGCTGACTGACGGTAAAACGTTGCGGCTTTCCGACCTTCGTGGTAAGGTCGTCATGTTGCAATTTACTGCCAGTTGGTGTGGAGTATGCCGTAAGGAAATGCCTTTTATCGAAAAAGATATCTGGCAGAAACATAAAAACAATCCGAATTTCGTATTGATTGGTATAGACCGTGACGAGCCGTTAGAGAAAGTTGTTGCATTCGGCAAGTCCACCGGAGTGACCTATCCTTTAGGTCTGGACCCCGGAGCGGATATATTCGCTAAATATGCATTACGCCAGTCCGGCATTACCCGTAACGTGTTGATTAATCCGGAAGGCCGTATTGTAATGCTTACCCGCCTCTACAACCCGGAAGAATTTGCATCCCTGGTTGCAAAGATCGACGAACTGCTGAAATAAGAAGCGCTAAAAGGAAAAGCTGGTACCCGCATGGAAGGACATCATCATATCCTTCCCCTTTACATTTTCTTTCATCAGCAGTTTCTTTCCGAAGATACGTATTTTCGGTTCTACAAATACCTTGAAGCGGGGACTCACTTGGTACGAAGCCTGTACCCCCGCTTCACCTCCTATAAAAATCCCGCTTTTAGTGAGATTGTTATCCATAGACTTTTCGCCTTCTTCCGTTAATGCCGCTTCCTGGTCGCTGGCCGGAGTCGACGATTTCAGCCTTATAGAGGCTACCACACCTGCAAAAAACTGTACGTCATATTTTCGTTCAGGCTCATATCCGGTCATCAGATTAGTAAGGTTCAGCATATAATCAAGACTGGCGGATGCCATATTATATTTTAGCGCTCCCTTCTTCAAGTCGGTAGAGAATGGTCCGAAATCCGCTCCTAAGCGCAATGAGGAGAGAGGAGTGAAGATGCGTCCCACGGCAATCATAGCCTGATAGTCGAAATAACGCTTCAACACATAGCGCTTCACTTGCAACGGAGTTGCAAAACCTACTGCCCCGCTTGCAAAGAAAGACGGCTTGAACAATTCCCTGTTCAAAGAGCGTTCCAGTCTTTTTTCAAGGTTGGCGCGGCTTATTTCCAGACCGATATTCACATTGAACAGATTATCGGTATATTTCCTGGCTACATACCGGTCCTCGTATTTTTCATTAGTCTTCATGGAGTAGGAAGCCATCGTGGTGCGCGGTTCGATAAATACCGCCAGGTTCTCGAAGAGATTATACTTCAATTGTATTCCTCCGGTCAGTCCGGTGTAGCCGCCTTTTGCCGGATGATACCCGTTCTCTTTTTTAATATATCCCAGTTCGCCACCCGCCAGCAGATTGATGTTAAACTTTGAATCGGATTTATGCCCGTTGAAGAAGTACAGCACATTCAGCATTCCTTCCAACCGTCCCCCGGTATATCGGGACATTTCATAAAGTTCTTCCTGTGCGGTCATTTCGGTAGCTTCTATCACTTTCTTATGCCAGGTATCGGCCGATGTAAAGCCCGATAAACGCAAACCGAATGCAGGCAACAGCCATTTACCTACCGACAGGCTAAAGTGAGGCCCGATAGCGTTGGTCAGCCCCAATTCATCCGTCAGGCGTGAACTTTGAAACTGTCCGCCCGCCGCGAAACTGATGAACGTATTGTCCAGGAAACTGTTCCCCTCTAATAAACGTACCTTGCCGAAAGGCTCCCATGCCTTGAAGCGATAATTCATGCCGACCACCGCTCCGTAAGTAAGATCGTATTTACGCCAGTTCTTTTGGAAAGAGTGGTCTATCCCGTCCGTCAGGATAGAGGCGCGGGGCTCCAGATAGAAATCGACATGTGCGGCAGGATGCAGTTTCAATTGCAGGCCTAAGTGCAGTTCCCCTACATGCTCCGCCTTTCCCAGTAAAGAGGAGTATTGATATCCTATACCTGCCACCGTAGACAGTTCGAAGATTCTGCCCGGATTATATCCGCTGGTATACGAAGTGATGTTGAGCAGGTAGTCTGCCTGTACACTCACCCGTGTCAGTGTTTCGTTATCGATTTTCCTTGCGAAAGTACCTCCGGATAAGGACAGCCGCAACGAGTGGGAGGGTGACAGCAATATTCCTGCCGCGATTCCCCCTACCGGTCCAGTGCTGAAGTCAGCATTGCCCCGCGGCACCATCCGGTCCATTCCTCCGAATAAGGAAATATATATATTCTTCTTCCAGGCAGTATCGAAGGGTACGGCGTCGGGATGGCGATACCGTTTGGAGAGAGCTTCTTGCGTGGCATCGAAGTACGTTTGCACAGTGTCTTTCTTTTGTTTTTGGGCAAATGTTCCCAGACTTAATGAAGTGAGCAGTGTAAATGCAATATATATTTTGAGTAAATGTTTCATTCTTATGTTTCCTTATTCTAATTTGCCGTACATATCTTCATAGAATTCAAGTAATTCTTTTTTGAGGTCTCCGTCGTTGATAGCTATTTTCTTGAATTTGGGGTCCATCGTGAAAGCCTGGTTCAGCAGCATACACGTCTCCATCCATCCGCCTTCTCCGTTCTGGCGGTCAGACAATACGGCTTTCAGATAGAGGGTCAGTGCGTTTAGCGGCAGTTCGGTTATCGCTTGCTGGGCTTCCGCATTATAAGCCGGGCTGTTCATTGCCATGCACATGACAACATTGTTGAGCGGAGATGATTTTCGTACCATCTGGAAGACTTGTTTCCGTTCTTCAGTCTCCTGTAAGGTGTTTCCTCCCTTATAATATCCACCGAGACAACGGGCATAGGCTTTTATCATCTTGAATTTTTCATCCTCAGGCAGGATTCTTGCCAAGATACTTGCGTCGCTGAAGTTGTTGGCACGGATATACATAGCCAGTTGGTTAGCAACGATAATCTCGGGATTGATGACGGTTTCCGTCACACTGATGCCGTCGTCGAAACGGTCTATCTGGTTGACCTTCCGGCTGAGGTCGATAAGCGGGCGCAGGATTTCCACGTCGAATGTGTCCCGTTTCAGATAAGACACCGCGAGGTTGTTGGCGGCCAATATCCACGGCTTCTGTTTAGCGGGGTCAGGGTCGTAGGTCTTGGTTTCTTTATAAGCCCTTCGGAAGACTTTTTCGGCTTCCACCGAGTCTTTCACCATCTGGAAAAGATGCCAATATTCGTAACGAGTGAACTGTTTTTTTCCTTCCCGGTATTCCAGGTCATTTTTATATCGGTCCAGTATTTCATCCGGATTAAGTTCACGGAAAATTTCATGCTTGTATTCGTAATGCACGGTACGCAGCCGGGGCAGCCGGTCTTTGATGAGGGTGGAGTAGTAGGGTAATCGGGCAATAGAAGCGAACTGTGCATCCGGGCTTTTGGGAAATTTAGCCGCGATTTTCCTTATCTCTTCGGCTTCGGTAAAAAGAGAATCCGTTTCTAAAAGGTCGGCGACTTCGTCCCAAGTAGCTACACGGGTTTCAGTGGGATGCTTGTATACACGCGCCCATGCCGAGGCGGGAATTACCGAAGTAATTTGTTGCAGGGCGAAGTTGGTACGTTGTTTGGATAAAGCAAGGTTGCTGGCATAACGGCCTTCGGGGGAGGAAACACCGGTAATCTTGAATTCCTTCAGGGTAGTTCCTTCTCCGTTAATGATTTCCAGCAAGTCGTTCTTTAGTTTGGTCATCTGTTCTTCGTTGGCGGGGTCTTCCGGGTCCAGTTGGGCTTTTCCCACCAGGAAGGTCAGTGAGATATTTCCCGCTGTATTCCGTTTTTCACGGCGGGGAGTTTCTTTGTACTCGTTGGGGTCCAGCTCGAAATCCGGGAAGTTGAACTCCAGGAATTGCAGCGGACGACGTATCTTACAGGTAGAGAGTTGGTAATCTTCTCGGAAAGGTGCGTGGGTATAGTCAGTCAATATCATTTTGCACCGGGCACTGTACATTTTACGAGGATTGTCTACATGCACCGTATCGTTGATATCAATAACGAATGGTTCTTCGCTCAACTTCCGTTTCTGGTCGATGTATTGTGACAGGGCGTCATGTGCCATGTCGAAAGCCATACGACGGTCTTGTGTCAGATTGAATTCTTCGCCGTCCATGATAATGGGTTTCATAAATTGTACGGTGTCTTCCGTACCGCAATCGATAAGATAGGGCTGGATAATAAGCCTGCGGTTAGGCTGTCCGAATTGTTTGGGCATAGGGATAGGTGTGTTCACCATAAAGTTATTCCCTTCGATAGTACCCGCTTCCGGGTCAGGCTTCGGGGTAGGGCGGTCGGCGGTAACGGTTACGGTGTTCAGCATAATGCCGCCGTCGATGTTCATATTGATTTCCGAGGCGTAATTCACTTCGCGCAGTTCCGTTTTCATGGCTACACGTATGATGAGCGCTCCGTTCTCGGCTACACGTATCTCATAATATCCGTCCGGCCCTGCTACGACATCCGCATCCGACATGATGGTGGCGTTTCCGCTCTCCAGTTGTTTCTTGGCATCTTGGGCGGCAGCTACCGTGTTGAAGGCAAAGATGTAGACCTTCTCGCTGGACGGAAAGGGTTCTGCTTTCTTCTTCCCTTCGGGCAGGTTCAGTATTTTCCCGAATACGACTTTGATTTGTTGGGCGTGGACGGGAGTCAATAAAGAGCAGACCCCGATGCATCCGAGAATGATTATTTTACAGAAGTGCTTCATGGTTATTGCAGTTTTTCTTTTTCGTATCTTTCCATTACAATATCATAGAGTTCTTCACCAATATCGCCGTCATTAGCAGCTATTGCTATTAATTTGCTGTCCCGCTTGAAGGCTTCGAGCAAATAGTCTTCTTCGGGAGAATCCCAACTGTTAGGTTGTTTTAATCGTTTGGCTATTATCGCTTTCAGATAGAATGTCAATGCTTCGTCTTGCGGTAACCGTTCGGCGGCCGTTTGCGCCCGCTCATCATATATCTCATTATTCATTGCCAACAAAAGAATTACCTCATTGCGGGGGGAGGACGAACGTACCAAGTTGAATGTTTCTTGATTTTTCTTTTGTGTCTGGACATCCATATTGTCGAGTACCCGATAACGTCCGTTTAAACAGCGAACGAATGCCTTGGACATTTTGTATTTTTCCACTCCGTCCGGCAGACATGTGGCAAGCGTATCTGCCTGCCTGTATTTATGCGCCTTGATGTACATAGCTATCTGGTTGATAACTGCCCATTCCGGATTGATGGTATCTCTGATGATGTCGAAGTCATCTACGAATGTAGATTCTTTATTGATGGTAGCTATTCTGTTATTGATGAAAGGTTTGAGTATTTCTATATCGAAAGTATCTCTTTTTAGGTAAGATACAGCAAGATTGTTGGCTGCGAGGGCCCATGGCTTGTCACCGTTACTTTTTGAATCATCATAAGCGCGACGGTATAAAGTCTCCAATTCCCACGGATTCTTTACAGACTGAAACAGATGCCAATATTCATAAAGTGTGAATGATTTCTTTCCGTTCCGATAGTCCGCATCATGCTCGTATCTGTCTAATATCTCTTTCGCGTTCAGCTTGCGCATCACATCGTATTCATATTTATAGTGTACACTGCGCAGTTTGGGCAGTCTTGGTACAATATGTTCTTTATAAAATGCTAAGCGTGAGATTGCCGCATACTGCGCATCCCGGTTTTTTGAGAAACGTTTTTCTATTTCTCTTATTTCATTAGCCTCGGCATTTAGTGAATCTTCTTCCAATACGTCGGCTACTTCTCCCCATGTGGCTACTCGTGTATTCTGTATAGTGGTCAGACGTGCGCGGGTGTAGGCAGGTAAAGTTGCGGCTATTTGCGCCAGTGCGAAAGAGGTTCTTTGTTTAGCTAGCATTTGGTTGGAAGTATATCTCCCTTCGGGCGAAGCGACTCCGGTAACACTTATCTGTCTCAAAGTAGTTCCGTCGCCATTGACAATCTCCATCAAGTCTTCTTTCAACTTGTTCAGTTGTATCTCGTTCTGTGGCTCTTCCGGGTCCAGTTGCGCTTTTCCTATAAGAAATCTTAGAGATACATTCCCCGTTGTATTTCGTTTTTCCCGACGTGGGGTCTGGCGATAATTGTTCGGATTCAGTTCTTGTATTCCGAAAGTGTAATCTAAGAATTGTAACGGACGGCGTAACTGGCAAGGAACAGCAAGTTCGTCCTTTCTATAATAAATTTGCGTATAATCTTCCATGCAGATAATGATATGTCCGCAATAATTGTTTTTTGTGTTTTCTACAGAGATGGTATCTCTCCAATGGATAACCTTTCTTTCAGCATCAAATTTTTGGGTGAGCGTATATTTGTTTAAAGGGTCTTTCTTGATATCAAATCCCATACGCCGTTCTTGTGTCCGTGAAAATTCATCACCATTCATTACAATGGGAGCAAGGTAACTTACTGTATCATTGGTAGTACAATTTACTACATATGGTTGTATAATAAGGCGTGAATTGGGTTTCCCGAAATTCTGAGGAATAGGGATATTACAGCGCATGTTTATCTGTTCATCGTTTAGTACTTCTCCTTCAGACTCTTCTATAACGGGATCTTTATAGAAAGCATAAATAGTGCGTTCCGGTATTTCTATCCCTTCTCCTTCTATATTCACATTAATTTCTGTTCTTCCATTAACCTCTACCAACCTTTTTTTCATGTCGATGAGGATGATAAGAGCTCCTTGGTCCATGACATGGATACTATAATATCCGTCTTTGTCTGCCACAGCGGCATCATCGAAATAGATACTTTTGCTTATTTGCCCATTATCGCTGTTTAGTAACTCCATAGCATCTTGTGCGCTTGCCATAGTATTACAGGCATATATGCGTACACGTGCCTTGAAAGGCATCGGCTTTCGCCCTTCCCCCACATTCATTACATAGCCCGATACTGTTTTCAGTTGCTGTGCCTTCGCCTGTCCTGCCCCGATATAAAACATAGCGATAAATATGGCTATTATCTTGATAGAAGTTTTCATGGTGAATATGTTATTTGAGAATATACGATATGGAGACGCCGAGTTTGATAGGCAGCAGTTTGTAGCCGGTGGCGTTGGCGCGGGCGGCGCCGTTTTCTATAAAGTCTTCAAAATTGTCGTTGACGTAGTATTGCTTTTGACGGAAGTAGACGGCGCCGAAGCCTCCGTAACACTCTACGTTGAGGCGTTTGCTCAGATTGAAGGAGTAGCCGAAGGTGACGCCGGCGCCGGCGGCATCTCCTTGATAGATGTGGCGTCCCCAGGTGATGTCGTAGGTTGCGCCGAGAGCGGCGATGCCGACGAATTCGCGGGTCATGGGACGGCCGTTGAACCAATAACGGTATTCGGGTTGGAAACCGATGATTTTGGCTTTGTTGCCATATACTTTGACCGAGCCGAAAGCGGAGAGGTCGATACTGCTCCGTTCGCCCACGACGAACTCGCAACCGACGTTGGGAGCCATGGCGGCAAGCATCAGGCCGTTGGTTTTCACGGCTACTTGCTGGGCGCGCAGGGCGGGCAGGCTGCAAAACAGCAATAGCAGGGGTAGGGCGCAGCGCAGGAGGAGGGTATGTATTCGTTTCGGCATCATAACTTGTTATTTATTATAATCAATGGGGACTTCGGACGTTTGCCACGTATTGTCCAACGAGGCTGTCACTTGAGTACCCGGATTGAAGTTGATGGTCACTTTGGTTGTCGCGCCGGACTCAAGGTCGATGGTTGTGCCTCCTTCTTCCGCATCGAATACGTTATATTCTTCCCCTTCCAAAGCATCGCCTATTTTCACGATAAGCTGAATCTTAGTTACGGCTTTTATGCCGGGCAGGGCACTGTAGTCGAGTTGCGGGGCGGTGCTCAGACTTTGGTCGGCAAGGGTTTTCGTACATGTCTCCGGTGTGGCATTGGCGGTGATGATTTTTCCCGTGCGTAAGTCCATATAGCCATGCTGGTGCGAGGCGAAAGTAACGTGTACCGCTTGCAACCGATAGTCTTCCGCAGCGTTCGTATTCACAAGGATTTGTAGTCGTGCCATGCGATGGAAGAACTTTAACTCCGCTTTCCCTGATAGAGTGGCTTCTGTTTCTTCTTTTTTCTTGCGCACGATGGTGCTCTTGGCGAAGGCATAGAGCGGGTCTTTCGGGGCGTCCGCCCATTCTTCAGAAGTGGTGCTCATTCCGCCTTTCACCCGGATGCATCGTTCGGTCGCGTTGCCGGGCAAGGGAATCGGGTCGCTGGTGTAGGGGCAATAAGCGTAGAGCAAAGCACTGTCACGGCCTGTGGGGAAATAGACTTTCGCGGTGCTACTGGTGAGGGAGTAATTGGTGTTGTCGTATTCCAAACTCCGATTGTCCATGTAGATGCTATCGGCAAACGATGCTCCTCTACCTTTCAGGCCATAAAGCCCTACGAGATTTCCCGTGAGCGTTGTATAGAAATCCGTTTCGGCACGCGTAATCACTGTACTCACCTCGGCAACACGGGCGCTAAGGTGAATCTCCACCGGCTCCTTTTCCCCCGAAGGGAGAAGAGGAGACAGTGAAGTTTCTTGTTCGCACCCTGTCAGCAGCAAGAGCATGGTGCTGAAGAGAGACAATATGTTTACTCGTTTACTCATTTATAATTCTTATTCTTTGTAGGTTTACTCTACATCGATCTTTACGTCGCCTTTGTCAGTCCAGTCGGTAAGTGAAGCGTCAGCTTCCACTGTTTGCATGGCGTAGATACCGATTTTGATGTTGTAGCTGCAACCGGCTTCGAAAGCTCCGGTGACAGGTTTCAGTGTCAGGGACACGGTTTGGGCTTTGGCTTCATCCGGTGTGCTTTCATTACCCTGTGAAGGTGGTATAACGGTTACTTCCAGTTGATAGCTTGCTGCCGGTACCAACATCAGATAACCTACAGTGGTACCTGAACTACTTGGTTGAAAGTTTGTTTTAGCAACATCATCAGTAAATGTCGTACCGCTTGTCACGCCCAGCATGGATAAATCGTCAGTTCCATTTGTAATGAGTGTGCCATCTATGATGTTTAGCGTCGGCTTACCGTGACTCTTTATTTTGATGTCTTTTACAAATAATTTACCGGCGGCGTTTTTATCTTCGGTAGATTGCTTTTCGGCAGGTACTACCTGGAACTTAAGTTGTGTCAACTGGTGTGTAAAACCGATGTTGGGGACCCAAGGGTAATTTTCCTTTGAGTTTCCCGCTGTATTCAGTTCTCTATGATATTTCAGCATACGGATATATTTGGCATTATATCCACTGATGGAGTTTGTTGTTAAGACTCCTTGACTTTCGTAGATGGCTCCGGCAGCGATAGTTGGGGCTTCAGCCTTGTTCCAGATGATGTCCTGAGAACCGTTGAAATTATTGAATGTTACAGTTGCGCCTTTAGTTTTGGTCTCTACTATATTTTTATCATCGTAGGGTCCATAACCATAAAACGCGTAGTTTTTGTCGGATATCATAGGGTAGTATTCCACTTGCCCGGCAGCAGAACCGTTCTCATCATATAATGAAATCTTATAAGGGACTGTTACGGCAGGATTGCCGTCAGGATTCTTTTTAGATACATCCGCTCCTTCTTCTGCGTTGCGTTCTATATCAGTTACTTTCGCTTTGCGGTTATTGAGCAACATATTAGTTTCGTTCCAATCGCCGGTGGTGCTGACAGCATAGATACCTATTAACCTCGTTCCGTCATGGAAAGACTCATTCGTCAGCGGTGCGCGTGTTACCGTTGTACTGGCGGAGGCAGTATAATCCCCTGCTCCCAGTTGGATAACTACTTGTCCGTCGGGACTTTCAAAATCGTCTTCGGTGACGTTTTGTTCCGGTTCCGGTGTCACCGGGTCGTCGTTCTTAGAGCAGGCAGTTACCAGTGTGACGGCTGCCAAAGCCCATATCCATATATTCTTTTTCATAATTGTAATGAGTGTCTCGTAAAACATATTATTTTGTATCTTAGTCAGTTTTTGTATGCTCCCCTTATACTTTCCTGTAATCATCGTCCAGGCGGATAATGGTATGCGGAAAGTGGAGAAACCTGCGGAAATGAGTTATATTCATTCCCGCAGGGGATTTTTGAGAAACTTTTTGTTAGTGCTCAAAACATTATTTGTTTACTATTAGATGTCATCTCCCGGATTAACTTCTACATCATCTCCGCTAATCCATCCTTCTAATTCAGCAGTAATATCAATTCTTTGGAATCCGTATACCGTGATGTTAATATTATATGATTTTCCCTGTGCAAAGATGAAGTTACCGGCTGCATTCTTATCTGTCGACTCAACTGATCCTGTTTGCCCCATCTCTGGATTAGGCATCGTTTGGGGAGCAGAGACTACAACGTCTTTCATTGTATTGGTCTTCCAAGCATATTTATCCGGTTTCATTGAGCCTGATGTGTTATCCTCATGGATAGGTACATACTGAGCGACATCAATCGTAATAAGAAAACTTTCCTGTTCGGGGAAGATCATCATGCTTTCACCGATTGCTGTAGGGTTGGCAAATTCTTCAACAGCTGTTGGTGTCAAAGTCTTTAATTCTTCAGCAGAAGTAGGTGCAGGACTCGTTGCACGTTCTTTAAGGGTGAAATCGGTTGTAGCATCACTTGCTGTCAATTCATTTCCATCAGGCTTGATTGTCAGTGTAATACCACTTTTTTGTCCTGTAAGGGTTATACTTTTTATATATACAGCACCATCAGTCATATCCTTGCCTTCTGTTTCGCCTTCAAATTTATGGGACTCAATTTCGTTACCATTTTTATAATAGTCTTTAGCAGCTTTCTCTTCTCCTGCTTTCATGTTGAATTTTAAACGAGTCAACATGTGTTTGAACTTTAATGTGGGTTGTACTCCTCTTCGAGCTGTCCATGCACTGAACGCTTTGGCATAGTCATCGGGAACTAATTTTCCTTCTCCTGAAGTTGCTCCTTCTATTTCATTTTTCTGAGCAGCCGTTAATTCAGCTTTTGCGGCCATAACATCATTAGTACCATCGATAGTGGCGGTAACTACTATATTACCTCCTATTTCAGGCGTCCATGTTGTTTGGGCATTGTCGGCATCCACATGATAACCGTAAAAATCATATTTACCAGTTAAAGGGAAATACTTAATATTTTCCGGCGTACCTGTAACCACTATTTTATCACTATTGCCAGTAGCGGGAGCGGTGAATGTAAGACCTTCAAAAATGTATGTTTGACTACCATTTGGACCTTCCATCGCTCCCTTCATTTCTGCACCTTGCTCGACCATGAAAATGTTTAGTTTTTGTCCAAACCAGTTGTTCTCATCACCTGATACACCAGTACCACCTACGCTACCCGTACCTCTGGTTGCGACAATGGTAGGTTTGCTAATTCCCAACTCAATCGCTACCGGTTTCGTCTCATCAATCACGCCCGGATTCTCCGGTGTAGGATCTGTAGGATTCACCGGCTCATTGTCCTTCGAACAGCTGCTCATCAATGCGATGGCTAATGCTGCATAGAAAAATTGCTTCTTCATAATCTTTAAAATTTAATTAGTAAATAAACTTATGTAATTCTCTTGTCATTATCTATTGCTCAAAAAAATCATCCGGTTCCAAGTCTACGTTACCTCCCTCAGCCCACGGGGTCACGACCACATTGACTTCTATTTCCTCCAATCCGAATACCGCAATACGAATAGTATATTGCGTCCCCGGCTTGAACCCTCCCGGTACCGTCAGCGCCTTGTACTCGGCCATATAAGTCTCGTTGCGTCGTCCATCGGCATAGCATTGCATCAGTTCGATGGTCAGTTTGTAGCTTTCGGCAGGCACTGTAAGGAGAGCATCTTCGCCCAACTTGACGTAATGACGGTTGTACACATAGCTTTCCAGTTTATCGGCTTCCGTCATTTTCACCAGGAACGAATCCCGCTGGAGCGGCAGGCCGGTGGTGTCGCACAGTATCAGGTCCTTTTTCGCCCCGTCGTTCGGGAAGTGTACCCCGATGGTCGCCGTATCTTTCGCCGCTACGGTGAACGTACCTTTGGTCAGCGATTCCACCTTGACGGACTGCACGTAGATGCTGTCGTTTTCTTTGCCGCCCGGAAACATCTGGAATTTCAGGCGCGACATATAGTGCTTCATCGCCAGCACCGGATGGAAATTGCGATGCGCCGTATAAGTACTGTATAGGTACTTCTTTACATTGTTTCGCTCGTTCTCATCGGTCAGGGCTTCAATGTTCGCCAGTTGCTCGGCGGTGGGGGAGGCCACAGCGCCCAGCAAATCCTGCGTACCGTCTATCTCGACGTCGAACTTGATGTCTTCCGCAGTCCGCTGGAAATTGCTGACGATCGCGTCATCTATATAATACGCAAAGAAATTGAACGGATTGATTTGCCCTAACGAGCTGTAGTAGAGCGGCTCGCTGTCGTCTATCCAACTGAAGAAAGCTCCGCCGTCATTCTCGTTGAGCCGTGCCAACCGGCCGTGCTGCATGTCGGGCGTGCTTTGCGTACTGCCGTCTATCAGGCAGATTTCCTTATCGTCCTTCCGGGTGGTGGCAAAGGTCATACCCGTCGGATTGTCCGAACGGAAAGCATAGACGTAGAACCGCGCGTTGCTCCAGTTGCGGTTGCCCAGCACCGTACTCTTGTCGTCGAACGAGCCTTGCCCGCGGGTAAAGACGGTGTAGCTGGGGTCGGTGAAAGTCAGCATCACAGGCACTTCCTCATACTCCATCGGATGGTCCGGTTCGTCGGGATTACCGGGTGTGTCGGGGATGACGGGCACTTCGTCCCCTGTATACAGGTTTCCGCAACCATATACCGTCATCAGTGCTGCCAGCAGCAGTATCGCATGATATGTCCTTTTCAGTTTCATCATTTTTTATACATCTACGTCTATCTTTGTATCGCTGTCGAACCAGATATCGAAGTTATCTTCCTTTTGATTCAGTATCTGGTCGGCATCTATTTTCAATTCTCCATCCAGTTCGATGGTGACCGGGTCGGTATGGGCAAGGTACGTCCTGCCGTCCTCCCGTTTCTCCGTCATCCTCGCGTCTATGATGTTCTGGCGAGGGTTGGCGCCTGCATAGTAGATGCGACGTCTTTTGCCGGAGGAGGCGTAAACAGCCACCTGTATGATGCCCGGGCCGATAAGGTAACTCTCTTTCGGGCTGGGAATGATTCCCAATACGTGCAACACCGCTTTGTAGGTGATGACATCCTCCGCTTTCTTTTCCACCTCGGGGCGGAAGATGATGCGGTAGAGGTTGGCAGTGTCCAGATAGGCGTCCGCGATGTTCATACGGCCGCATACTCCGGATATCTCGGCAATCAGGCTGTCCACCTGCACTTCGCCTATGGTTCTCACTTTGAACTTGATGGTAACGGACTGGCTGACGGGAGTTGCCGTGAACCTCAGAGTCTCCGTTTGCCCGGTGCGAATAGTTACCCCGCGGGTAGCGGCATAGAAGATGCGTCCGGCATTTTGGATGTACTTGTACTTGGGGTTGAAGTCCGGCATATCTATTCCTTTCAGTTCGGGCAGGTCGTTGCGGGAGGTCTCCTGCATGTGGAGATACAGCGTATCTACCATGGCTTGCGGATGATCCAGGTAGCACTGCAAACTGTCGATGCTCAACCCCGTGTAGGTATTGATGGCGAACAGGTTGTATTCACCGCCTTTCAGCTTAAGGGATTCCTGCTCGGGCTTTTCCGGGCTTTCGGCAGGCGTATCAGGCGTTTCTTCACCTTCCGTGCCGTTCGTCTCCTCGTTCCCTTCGGTGCTTTCTCCTTCACGTGTCTGGGGCTGTTCCTGTCCTTCGGTATCAGGCGTTTCTTCGGTTTCCTGTGACGGCTTTTCGCGGATGGCGGACAATCCCGGAGCCACATGCCCGGTCTTGGTATCGGCAATGCCGTGGGTGCGCCAGGTATTTAGGATACGGCTTGCCACGATATTCATCCGTGCGGGTTTGTCGGCATCGTTTCCGCTCCAGTCAAATTCAGCGCGGATGGTTGCCAGGTGAGGATGGTCTGTTTCGGGACAGAGTTCCACCGTGGTACACGCCACAGCCGTGCATAGCAGCAACAGGCAGAGCAGGAGATAGGTCAGTTCTCGTCTTTTCATATCGGTTCCTCCTCTTTTTCAGTTACTTCTTCCGGCTGTTGGGCAGGGGCTGCCGGGGCTTCTTTTCCCTCTTTCTTATCTTTCTTTCTCTTCTTATCTTTTGCCTCTTTCCGGTCTTTTCCTTCTTTCTCCTTTTTCCCTTTCTCTTTCAGGCCGTTCTGTTGCGCTTCCTTGGCGTCTTTGACGGCTTCCCGCAGGGCTTTCTGCTGCTGTTTCGTCAGTTTCACCGTGTCGCTGAGCACGATACCCAGAGAGTCGGCCATCTGTTTTTGCAGTTTTTGGTCGGCCTCTTCCTGCTGTTTAATCTGCGCTTCCTTTTGCATCTTCCGCCATTCTTTCTGCTCCTCTTTGGTCAGCAGGCTGTCGGTCAGGTTCACCCCTTGCTTCTTGCAGGCGGCGCTGATGGAGTCGATGCGCATCCGCATTTCGTTGATGGCGGCATTCAGCTTGGTACGCTTTTCGTCCCATATCTCGAATCGGCGGGTGACAGATTGCTTGTATTTGTCTTTTACGGAGACGAAGCGGTAGACGAACGCTACGCGCAAGTCGGTAATCAGGGGAAACGGTACCAGATGACCGCCCTTGCATTTGTCGGCGATGCGGGGATAGCAATCGCTTTCGGCATCGTGCTCGTAGACGTCGTATTTGGCATAGGCCAAACCGACGGAACCGCCTATTTCCAAATCAACATAATTATTGCGGTATCCATACAGCGGGGCGGTATATCCCAATGATACACCTGCGCCGTAAGAGTTGCCCTGTATGCCTTGCTTGCCCAGTTTGAAGTTGTAGCTGGCAGCATTCGCGTAGATGCCCCAGTAGTATGCGCGCCAGTCACGCGGATTCTTGCGCTTGGTGGTGAGGATGTTGTCGTTCAGGTATTTCATGAACCCGTCCTTCATCGTGGTATTGGTATACCGCCGGCGGGTACGGAAGTATTGTCTCCACTCGATGCGGGCGTCGAATAAATTGAAGACAATGGACGGCTTGTATTTCTGGGAAGTATTCCAGTTCCATTTCAGGTTGGCGCCAATCGTGTGCTTGTTTCGGATGGTGTTCCCCAAGTCGAATTCTACGCCCACATTGGGAACGGTCAGCAACCAGTCGATAGCATTTGTTTTAAAACCCCAACGGTCCTTGAAGGAGAGATTTTCCGCTTTCGCGTCCTCTTTCCTGCCGTTTTGGGGCTGCGCATATGCATCATTCATAGTTGTTGATAAAAGAAAGCAAGCTACTATTATTTTTGATAAAAAAAAGTAGTGCTCTTTTTTATAAACTTGTGATAAAATCACTTTCTTTATAGATGTTACTTTTTGTTCGTTTGCGCTTCAAAAATATGAAACACCTTTGGATTGGCAAAGCTTTTGCTTGACTTTTTTTAAAAGAAGGGCATTTTTTTAACGTTGGAGGCTTAAAAAATGTCTTTATTGAATAAATTTGTAACGGTTTCCCGTGATAAAGGAGGGGATGGGATAAAAAGAAAAGTGTAAATCCTGATTGAAGAATCTACACTTTTCCGATAGAAAATTATTGTTTACTTGCCTTTATGGCGGCTGGCGCGTTTCCGGCGAATTTCCGCTTTCATCTTGGCGGATGCGGAGCCGTGCTGCCCGGTGATATAGGTCTTTTTCTTGGCTTTGGTCTTGATTTTGTTTTCAGTCTGGGGCTTGTCTTTCTTGCCCTTGAAAACGATACCGCCCATCATTGCTTCTTCTATACTCATATTATGCGGATATTAGGGTTTTCTTAATCTTATAATTATTTCACCGGGAGAATCTCTATCCAGTAATCATCCGGGTCGTGGATGAAGTACAGACCCATATCGGTGTTTTCGAAGCATACCCAGCCGTTTTCTTCATGATAGCGGTGGATGGCATCGTAATCGCCGTCGACACGGAAACAGAGATGGCTTTCATTTTCGCCGAGCTCATAGGATTGGGGATGATTCTTGAGGCAGGTAAGCTCCAATAAGAAACCGGTACTGCCGTCCGTCAGGTATACCAGGGTGAATGAGCCGTCAGACGCCTCCTTCCGGTGGTGCTCTTTCAGACCTAACGCCTTTTCGTAGAACGCGATACTGCGTTCCAGATTGGTGACGTTTATATTGAAATGGTCAAACTTGCTTTTTATTTCCATATGGTTTAAGTTTTTAAGTTTTTGAGTTGGTAAGTTTTTGAGTTTATAAGAGGATGTGTCAAAACGCACTATTTAAAGATTGAACACAGAGTCACAGAGACACAG
>ENA-OYYE01000661-OYYE01000661.1-human-gut-metagenome-genome-assembly--contig:-NODE-661-length-16526-cov-8.004068_pt1 | contig 16526 bp, 14 predicted proteins | sample MGYA00243244_ERZ653437 | MGnify/ENA primary metagenome ERZ653437 (study PRJEB26926, sample SAMN06165130) | human gut metagenome | biome: ENVO:00009003; feature: ENVO:2100002; material: ENVO:00002003...
AGAATATGGAAACTCTAAAAAGACTGCCTTTCAAGGCAAGAAAATCTGTGTTTGAAAAACTGGAGAAGATAGTGGATATTGCTTCTCTTTCAAAAGAGGAGAGGGAGAAATATGACGAAAGTATCAAAGTATACCGGGATAATCTGGTGACGATTGAGTATGCAGAGCAGAAAGGGAAAAAAGAAGGAAAAGAAGAAGGAAGAAAGGAAGGACGCGAAGAAGAACGAATAGAGATAGCCCGTAACCTGAAAAAAATAGGAATAGATGTTGCAGCTATCCAAAAAGCTACCGGATTGACTCCTGATGAAATAGAAAAGTTATAGATTTCCCCACGAATATACAGGAGAATCACACCATAACATTAAACTCCTGAAAGTTGTGACAAAGAACAGAAGAATATATAAGACCATAGAAAATATGGAATTATATATTCTTCTGTTCTTTATTATATAAGATAAGGTCTTCCTGCAAATAATTCTACAATCATTCGCTAACGCACCGAATACCTCCTCTCTCTTCTAAATTAGTCAAACATTTGACTAATTCATTTTTCTTTTTTACCTTTGCGCTCGCTAAGAAAAAGAAGCCAATGAACGACAAACAAAGAACGGAATTCCGTGAACTGCAAATGCAGATATTCCGTACGCGCATCGCATTCCGCCGTTGCATTCAGCGTACCTTACGAGAGAAAAGCACCGGTATCACTTTCGAAATGCTGCAAATACTGTCTTCCCTGTGGCGTGAGCAGGGGATAACGCAGCAAGTACTGGCCGAGCGCACCGCCAAGGACAAAGCCTGCTTGACCAACCTGATGAACAATCTGGAGAAAAAAGGATACGTCTGTCGTCGCGAAGATCCATCCGACCGCCGTAACAAACTGGTTTACCTCACTCCTGAAGGCGAGCGGCTACAATCGCACATACGACCCATGCTGGACGAAGTCTATCGGAAAGCCGAAGAAATTATCGGCTTGGAACGTGTGCAGAAGTTATTATCCGATTTAAAACAAGTATACGATGTCTGTGAACGCCTTTAAATATTCGGGACTTCTCCTGTTCTTCGTCTGTGGTGGCATTCGTCCGGCATTCAGTCAGTCCGATTCCCTTTTCCTCACCGTGGACGAACTGCTGGAATGCGGCGTGCGCCACAGCCTGTTGCTGCAAGCCGACGTCCTAAAGGAGCAGGCTGCCCGCGAACGAGTGAAGTCTGCCCGTTCCGCCCGCTTACCGGATGTGCAGGCAGGGTTGCGCGGGGGATTCGTAGGCCAGCCCGTCATCTTCCGCCATGGACTGGCAGATCCGGTTCGTTCTGATGTCTCCGACTGGTCACAGAATTATACGCTCGACGTCTCCCAAACCCTATACCAGGGCGGCAGGATACATTACAACATCCGCAAATCCGGCCTGGAGCAGGCGCTCGCTTCGTTGCAGACCGAAACCGACCGCGGCGAAGTAAAGTTGAGTCTTATGGAGCAGTACCTCGACTTGTTCAGTCTCTATCGCCGCCACGATATCCTTGTGCGCAACATCGAAGAGTCCGAACGCCGCCTGCACGATATCCGCCGGATGAAACGCGAAGGCCTGATCACCAATAACGACGTCCTGCGCAGTGAAATGCAACTGACCAACGACCGCCTCTCCCTGCAAGAGACGGAAAACAGCCTTGCCCTTGCCTCGCAACAACTTGACATCCTCCTGGGGCTGGACGAAGAACTTCTCCTCGTTCCGGACACGACCATCCTCTATCAGGCCGTCGCCTTGGAACCTTACGAGGATTACGTGGCGGAAGCCTTTGCCAACGCCCCCGAACTGAAACAACTGTGCAAGCAGACCGAACTTGCCCGGAACGAAGTCAGCCTGAGCCGTTCCGTTTCCATGCCCGGCGTCTCGCTTTACGCATCGAACACCCTCGCTCGTCCCGTTTCGCGCACGTTGGAAGATATGTACAACAACAACTGGAACATCGGCCTCGCCGTCTCCGTCCCCCTTTCATCCTTCTACAAGAACAATCACCGGGTAAAGGAAAGCAAACTGGCCGTCTCCCTCCGCCGGAACGAAGAGGAGAGGCAGATGCAGGACATACGGGTCAGCGTGCGCACCGCCTTTCTGCGCCACCACGAAGCCTTGCAGCAAGTAGAGGCGTTGAAACTGTCTGTCCGGCAAGCCAAAGAGAACTACCGTATCATGCAGAACCGCTACCTCAACCAACTGGTAGTGCTGACTGACCTGCTGGATGCCAACTCCGTGCGGCTGAACGTGGAACTGCAACTCACCGCCGCCCGCACCCGCGTCATCTATACCTATTATCAACTTCAGAAGGCGTGCGGCCGCCTCTGACTAAAAAACGTTACTTATGAGCGAATGGAAAGATAAACAGAAGAAACTGAAAAAGCACCGCCTGCGCAACATCATCCTCAATTCGGTGTGCATCGTCCTGGCAGGCTCGGGGCTTTGGTTTACCGCCAACTATTTCTGGCGCTATATCCACTACGAGATTACCAACGACGCCTTCGTTGACCAGTACATCGCCCCGCTCAACATCCGTGTCGGGGGATATATCCGCGACGTGCGCTTCCGCGAACACCAGTTCGTGCATCAGGGAGACACCCTCCTTATACTCGATAACCGGGAATACCTGATAAAAGTGAAAGAAGCCGAAGCCGCCCTAATGGATGCCGAGGGAGCGAAAGGCGTCATCCACTCTGGCATCCGTACTTCACAAATGAACGTCACCGTGCAAGAGGCCAACATCACCGAAGCCAAAGCGAAACTGTGGCAGACGGAGCAGGACTTCCACCGCTTCGAGCGTCTGCTTAGCGAAGAATCCGTACCCCGCCAGCAATACGAGCAGGCGAAGTCCGCCTATGAAGCCGCTCTCGCCCGCTATCAGGCATTGGTGGGGCATAAGAACGCCGCCCTGTCCCAATATACCGAAGCTACCCGCAAGACTACCGGCGCCGAAGCCGCCATTCTGCGACGGGAAGCGGACCTGGACTTGGCGCGTCTCAATCTCTCCTACACCGTGCTGACCGCTCCTTACGACGGCTATATGGGGCGCCGCACCCTGGAACCGGGGCAGTTCGTACAAGCAGGACAAACCGTTTCCTACCTCACCCGCGGCACCGACAAATGGATTACTGCCAATTATAAGGAGACGCAGATTACCCATATCTTCATCGGTCAGAAGGTATTTGTCAAGGTCGATGCCATCCCCGGCCGGACGTTCGAAGGCAGAGTGACCGCCATCTCCGAAGCTACCGGTTCGAAGTATTCGCTGGTTCCTACCGACAACTCGGCGGGCAACTTCGTGAAAGTACAGCAGCGTATCCCCGTGCGCATCGACTTGGAAAAAGTTTCTCCCGAAGACATGCAGAACCTGCGCGCCGGGATGATGGTGGAAACCGAAGCCCTGCGTCCATGATAACGATGAAGGCACTGGAAGTGCCGGTACGCAAGTGGGTGCCCGACTGGTTGGGAATGGCGGGAATATTTCTCATCATCCTGCCCGTCACCATGCTGAACGGTTCGTATACGGGTAGTATGTTGGAAGTGTCCAGCACGCTGGGCACCAATACCGAAGACATCACCATGGGCTATTACGCCGCTTCCGCCGGCATGGCAATTGCTTATCCCGTTATCCCGAAGATACTGGGAGCTTTCTCCGCCAAGTCGCTGCTGATGGCGGATATCCTGTTGCAATTGTTCTTGAGCCTGATATGCGCCAACTCCCGGCAGGCGGACACGCTGATTGTATGCAGTTTCATCATCGGTTTCCTGAAGGGCATCATGATGCTGTGGTTCATCCGTCGTGCGAAGATAATCTTCAGTCCCAAGGATGTGCGCAGCGAGTTCTACTCTTATTTCTACCCGATGGTGTATGGCAGCGGGCAGTTGTCGATGATTATCACCGCCGAGCTGGCCTACCATTACAACTGGAAGTACATGTACTACTTCATGATGCTGCTTCTGCTTTTTGCCCTGTTGATTGTCATTATCTGCTTCCGCCACGACCGCCCGGTGAAGAAAGTAACACTGGCGGAACTGCATGTGCGCGAAATGATGGTGGCGGGCACAGGGGTACTCATGCTGATGTATGTACTGAACTACGGCAAGGTGCTCGACTGGATGTCTTCGCCGCGCATCTGCCTTTATATCGTAGTGGCTCCCATGCTGATAGCCTTGTTCATCTGGTTCCAATACCACTCGCGCTCGCCTTATGTCAGCCTGACTCCTCTTTATCACTTCAAGACGTTGCTAGGCTATTTCTATATGATGCTGGTAATGTTCTTCAGTACGTCCACCACTTTGCTCACCAACTACATGACCACTATTCTGAAAGTGGACCCTACGCGCACGTATTCCTTATATATCTATCTGTTGCCGGGCTATGTGTTGGGTGCGTTTATCTGTTTCTGGTGGTTCCGCTGGCAGCGCTGGCGTTTCCGTTTCCTGATAGCCGGCGGGATGGCTTGCTTTGCGCTTTTTTTCGGCATTTTGTACTTCGGCGTTTCGCCGGACAGCACCTACGAGATGCTCTATTTCCCGATATTTCTGCGGGGACTGGGCATGTTGGTGCTGATTATCGCCTTTGCCCTCTTTGCCGTGGAGAACCTGAATCCGAAGTATTTGCTGTCCAACGCCTTTTTCCTGATTATCTGCCGTTCGGTGTTGGCGCCCGTCATGGCCACTTCCTTTTACAGCAACCTGCTGTATCACTTGCAGCAGAAGTATATGCATTCATTGGCGGCACATTTTACGGGTGTCGATGCACTGGCAGCCACCAAATACAGCGATGCCTTCCATGCCGCTATGGCGCAAGGACATGGCTATGCCGAAAGTATGCAAATGGCTACCGCCGGACTGTATGCCACGTTGCAGCAGCAAAGCCTGCTGCTCGCCTTGAAGGAAATCCTGGGTTATCTGTTTGTCGTCTCTCTGGTGATAGCCGTCATTTCACGCTTTATCCCTTTCCATAAGACTGTCCGCATCACATTTGCCAAGACCGGCGACGATATGATTTAAGCGGAAAGGACCAAAGAAGATGCATTGCTGCCTGTTAACAGGCAGTATGTCGCCTACAAGCAGGCAGTACGTTGCCTGCTTATAGGCAAGATGTTGCCAATACGCAGGCAGTAGCGGGCATTTAAATGTCTTGAGGATGGTTGGTTGGCTTTCTCTTTTTTCATACTTTTGCAACTTTCAAAAAAAGAAGTTTGTTACATAAAGAAACATGAAGTATGAAATCGGATATTGAGATAGCCCGCAGCATCGAGCTGAGGAAGATAAAGCAGGTAGCCGAAAGCGTAGGCATTCCGCGTGAGGAAGTAGAGAATTACGGACGATACATCGCCAAGATACCGGAAAGACTAATCGACGAGGAGAAAGTGAAGCAAAGTAACCTGATACTGGTAACCGCCATTACGGCGACAAAAGCCGGCATCGGAAAAACCACTGTGTCCATCGGCCTGGCTTTGGGGCTGAACAAAATCGGAAAAAAGGCCATTGTCGCCTTGCGCGAACCCTCCCTCGGGCCCTGTTTCGGAATGAAAGGCGGAGCGGCAGGCGGCGGTTATGCCCAGGTGCTTCCGATGGAGAAAATAAACTTACACTTTACGGGAGACTTCCATGCCATCACTTCCGCCCACAATATGATTTCTGCTTTGCTGGATAATTATATCTACCAGCATCAGGCAGACGGTTTCGGATTGAAAGAAGTTATCTGGCGCCGGGTACTCGACGTAAACGACCGCTCTTTGCGCAGCATCGTCACCGGACTGGGACCGCGTACCAATGGCGTAACCATGCAGTCGGGCTTCGATATAACTCCCGCATCGGAGATAATGGCAATTCTTTGCCTGGCAAAGGACATCGAAGACCTGCGCAGACGCATCGAGAACATTATATTGGGATTTACCTATGACGGTAAGCCATTTACGGTGAAAGATTTAGGTGTAGCGGGCGCCATCACGGTTTTACTGAAAGACGCTATCCATCCCAACCTGGTGCAGACCACCGAAGGAACGGCGGCATTTGTTCACGGAGGTCCATTCGCCAATATTGCGCATGGTTGCAACTCTGTTCTTGCGACAAAGATGGCGATGACCTTCGGCGACTATGTTGTAACGGAAGCCGGCTTCGGTGCGGACTTGGGTGCAGAGAAGTTCTATGATATCAAATGCCGCAAAAGCGGTTTGCAACCTAAACTGACGGTTATTGTAGCCACTGCCCAGGGACTGAAAATGCATGGTGGCGTCAGTCTGGACCGCATCAAGGAACCGAATATGGAAGGACTGAAAGAAGGGTTCGGCAATCTTGACAAGCATATCCGTAACCTGCGTTATTTCGGCCAGACGATTGTGGTTGCCTTCAACCGCTTTGCCAGTGACACGGACGAAGAAGTGGAAGCTATCCGCCGTCATTGTGAAGAAGACTTGAAGGTGGGCTTCGCCATTAACAACGCCTTTGCCCAGGGTGGGGAAGGTGCGGTCGATTTGGCAAACCTGGTAGTGGAAACTATCGAGAAGAATCCTTCCGCTCCTCTGCAATATGCTTATGAAGAAAATGATTCGGTGCAACAGAAGATAGAGAAAGTAGCCTGCAACCTTTATGGCGCCAGTGTGGTGACTTATAGCAGTGCATCGCGCAAAATGATGCGGCTTATCGAAGACATGGGCATTGCGTACTATCCGGTCTGCATCGCCAAAACCCAGTATTCTTTCTCTGCCGACCCGAAGATATATGGCGCGGTGAATAATTTTGAGTTCCACATCAAAGATATTGTTATCAATAACGGTGCGGAAATGATTGTTGCCATTGCCGGAGAAATCTTGCGTATGCCGGGACTTCCCAAATCTCCGCAAGCCGAGCGCATCGACATTGTGGACGGTAATATTGAAGGGCTGAGCTAAGTGCGGTGTACAGCCCCATCCGAAGGACACTAAAAAAAACGGAAGTACGTTCTGAGGAAATTAAACGGAAAAAGCACGAAAACACAGAGTTTTTATTTTTAATCCTCTGTGTCTTCGTGTCTTTATATTTCAATCAGAGCCGACGCCTTAATACGCGAACAACGGATATTTCTCCATCATCTTGTTTACGCGTGTGCGAACCTCTGCAATGACCTGTTCGTTTTCCACATTGGAAAGAACCGTTTCAATCATTTCAGCAATTTCCAGCATCAAGTCTTCTTTAGCGCCACGTGTAGTGATGGCGGGAGTACCCAGACGAATACCCGAAGTCTGGAAAGCCGAACGGCTGTCAAACGGAACCATGTTCTTGTTCACTGTGATATCGGCAGATACCAGCGCTTTTTCAGCCACCTTACCGGTGAGGTCGGGATATTTGCTGCGCAAGTCTACCAGCATGGAGTGGTTGTCCGTACCACCGGAAACAATCGTGAAGCCGCGATCCATCAATGCTTGTGCCAAGGCGGCTGCATTTTTCTTCACCTGGGCTGCATATTCTTTCCATTCCGGTTGCAGGATTTCACCGAAGGCAACGGCTTTGGCAGCAATGACATGCTCCAACGGTCCGCCCTGAATGCCGGGGAATACGGCAGAATCGAGCAACTGTGACATCATCTTGATTTCGCCTTTCGGAGTCTTCTTGCCCCACGGGTTGGGGAAGTCTTTACCCATCATGATGACACCGCCGCGAGGACCGCGCAAGGTCTTGTGAGTAGTAGACGTAACGATATGGGCGTATTTCACAGGGTTATCCAGCAATCCGGCGGCAATCAGTCCGGCAGGATGCGCCATGTCGATCAATAAGATTGCACCGACTTTGTCTGCGATTTCGCGCATACGCTTGTAGTCCCATTCGCGGGAATAAGCGGAACCGCCACCGATAATCATCTTCGGTTTTTCGCGCAGGGCCACTTCTTCCATCTGGTCGTAGTCCACGCGTCCGGTTTCTTTGTTAAGATTGTATTCGCAAGGGGTATAGATAATTCCCGAAGTATTTACTAACGAACCGTGAGAGAGGTGACCTCCGTGCGCAAGGTTCAGTCCCATGAATTTGTCGCCCGGATTCAGGACGGCAAGGAATACCGCAGCGTTTGCCTGCGCACCGGAATGCGGCTGCACGTTGGCCCATTCCGCGTCGAAGATTTTCTTTAAACGGTCGATGGCAATTTGTTCGCTCTGGTCCACTACTTCGCAACCGCCGTAATAGCGTTTGCCGGGATAGCCCTCAGCATACTTGTTGGTAAGGCAGGAACCCATTGCCTGCATAACTTGGTCACTTACGAAGTTCTCTGACGCAATCAGTTCAATGCCTTTGAGCTGACGTTGATGTTCTTTTTCGATGATGTCGAAAATTAAATCGTCTCTTTTCATTATTACGTATTGAAAAAGTTTGGTAAATCTGTGCATCTTATCATGCAATGCCGGAGCATAGCTTGTTTTGAGTGAGCAAATTTAAGGGAAATAAATGAATAAATTGTAAGAATATGGATATTTTTCCTGTCAAAAGAATACTCCGAGCGAAAAACTAAGGACATTATCACGCCGGTTGAAACGGATTTGGGCAGAAGGGTCGGCAGCTTCTTCGCCAATCAGGTCGGGACTTGCCGCCGTATAGCGGATATGTTTGGATATGTTGTGAATCCCTACGTCGTAACGGAAATCGAAGAATATCCGGGAGATGGTTACGGCTACTCCGACCGTAAAGCTAAGGTTCAGCGGATATAATTCTTCCTCTATATTCTGCTGGTCGAAGTTCTCGAAAGTAACTTTGCTTTTCTTATCCCATACGTAGCGTATTTTGGGCCCGCCGAATGCGGCAAGGCTGTATGGTCCTTCCTTTATAATATTATATCCGTATATCACGGGTATCTCGAAGCTGTGGATGGACGAAGTGATGGAAGCCATTTCGTGACGGGCGTTCTCGGCAGCATCTTCCGGCAAAGGCTTCTCGAACGTGATGTTGCAACGGTTGATGGTGTAGGATATCTCCGGTTGCAGGAAGTGGCGGTTGAAGTTGATTCGCATAAACAGCGAACCGAAATAGCCTATCTTATAATTGTTCTGCACTTCGTCGATACTGACTCCGTTGAGGGTGAAGTTGGAGACAAGGAACAGGGAGGAATTAAACCCTCCCTTGATACCGAAGTTCACGGGACGGTCGTAATGGCGGTACCGGTGATGCTCCTTTTTATTGGTTGCTTCGGGAATCACCGGTGACTGCCCCCACACGGAAGTGGAAAATATGACCAGTATACAAAATAAACTCACTAATTTTCCTTTCATCTTTCACTTACCGTCTTGAATGCCCTTATTCTATTTCTTTTTCTCCACGGACCATCCGAATTTCCCAATCTTATCGCCCAATTCGTAATATCCGCCGTGTACATATACCAACGGATTGGTTTCGGCAAGTTCCAGTTTGCCGGTTTCAGGATTGAGGTGGGAAGTCTCTGCACGCACGTTCACCACGTCGGCAATGAACATATCGTGTGAGCCGAGGGCGATAATCTCCTTTACCCGGCACTCGATGCAAAGCGGGGATTCTTCGATGAGCGGAGCGCTTACAACGGTGCTTTTGCCGGGAGTAAGGTTCATTTCGCTGAACTTATTGTAATCTTTACCCGAACGGACGCCGCACCAGTCGGTGGCACGGGCCATATCTTTCGTAGTCAGATTGATTACAAATTCCATATTACGCCTGATGATGTCGTACGAGAAGCGTTCGGGACGTACGGAGATATAACACATGGGTGGGTTGGTGCAAATCGTCCCCGTCCATGCTACGGTCAGAATATTATATTCCTCCGGCGTGCTTCCGCAACTTACCAATACGGCGGGAAGCGGATAAATCATCGTTCCCGGTTTCCAGTCTTCTTTCATTATAATATCTCGATTTCTTCCCGTTTCTGTTCCTTTTCGCAATAATGGCATCGGATGACGCATTTGTCTTTGTCCACTACATGGAATAACGTCTGCATGGGTTCGTTGTTGGTGATGCATTTGGGATTGGCGCATTTCACGATTCCACGCAATTCTTCGGGAAGGCAGACTTCCCGTTTCTCCACCACTTCATAATCGCGGATGATATTCAGCTTGACGTTGGGCGCAACCACGGCAATGCGGTTGATTTCGTCGTCGCAAAAGAATTTGTCGGCAATCTTGATGATACCTTTCGTGCCCAGCTTTTTGCTTTTCAGGTTGAAGCCGATGGTAATGTTGTTGTTCATCTGTTCCAGTCCAAGCAGAGACACTACGGTAAAGAGCTTCTCGGAAGGAATATGGTCTATAACAGTGCCGTTTTCCAAAGCGGCTACCTGTAATTCTTGTTTTTTATTGCTTGACATCTTGGGATTTACTATTTGGCGATTTACTATTTACTATTTATTATAGCCGGCACGATGGGTTAGCGGGCGGCGTCTTTCTTCACATCTTCCAGCGTGATGCCTAATACATCGCAGAGGATGGCTTCACGGGCATAAAGTCCGTTTTGTGCCTGCTGGAAATAATAGGCTTTGGGATTGTCGTCTACGTCGATGGCTATTTCATTGACACGGGGGAGCGGGTGGAGGATGCGCAGGTTAGGACGAGTATGCTCCAGCATTTTGTTGCGCAGGATGTATACGTTCTTCACCCGTTCATATTCCATCAGGTCGGTAAAACGTTCGCGTTGCACACGGGTCATATAAAGAATATCCGCGTCTGCAATAATTTCTTCTGTGAAATCGGTATGTTCCACGAATCGGATGCCGTGTTCGCGGCAGTAAATCTTATATTCTTCCGGCATTCTCAACTCTTCGGGAGCTATGAAATGGAAAGTAGGGTTGAAATGGCGCATGGCCATCAACAAGGAGTGGACGGTGCGTCCGTATTTCAAATCGCCTACAAGGAAGATATTCAGGTTTTCCAATGTCCCTTGCGTCTTGTAGATGGAGTACAGGTCGAGCATCGTTTGCGAAGGATGCTGATTGGCTCCGTCTCCGGCATTGACAATCGGAATAGTGGTGACTTCGCTGGCATAGCGGGCGGCTCCTTCCAGGAAATGGCGCATCACGATGATGTCGGCATAGTTGCTTACCATCTTGATGGTGTCCTTTAATGTTTCTCCTTTAGAAGAACTGGTGGCTTTGGGGTCGCTAAAACCGATAACGCGTGCACCCAGACGGTTGGCTGCGGTTTCAAAACTTAAACGGGTGCGGGTGGATGGCTCGAAAAATAAAGTGGCGACGACTTTTCCGTCCAGTAAATGCCGGTTGGGCATCGTCTCGAATTCTTTAGCCATTTCAAGCATGTAGAGGATTTTCTCTTTGCTGTGTTCAGCAATGGTGACTAAACTTCTGTTTTCCATATCGTTGATGTTCTTTTAGCTTTTCGAGAGTGTAAAGGTACAAAAAAGATGCGGGTAATGGAACGAAATCAGCAAAAAAGTTGACCTCTGCCTGTCGAATGGCTTATTTTTAAACAGCAGGCAGGGAGCAGATACAACGCGCGTATATCCCGGGCGATTACAGAGACTCGTTCAAATTCGGTAACTTATCCGTTAACACTTGAAAAACTACTGAAAAAAAGAAGTGAAATCAAACGCATATATAATATATTTCCGTACCTTTGCCCTATTGTAAATATTGAACATAGAAAGCGGACATGATAAAGAAAGTCGTAAAAGCCCTTTGGATTTTTATAGCGCTGATAACATTGGTATGCGTCATTATTTTTTTCTCGATAGCGAAAGGTTGGATTGGATATATGCCACCTGTAGAAGACCTTGAAAACCCCAATTACAAATTTGCAACTGAAATCTTCTCGGAAGATGGTAAAGTGTTGGGCACTTACTCTTATAGTAAGGAGAACCGGGTATTTGTTGGTTATGCCGACCTCTCTCCTCATATTATCAATGCTCTGATCGCTACGGAAGACGTGCGCTTTGCGGAACATTCGGGTATCGATGCCATGGGTTTGTTCCGTGCGATTGTCAAGCGCGGGTTGTTGATGCAGAAAAATGCAGGTGGAGGTAGTACAATCACCCAGCAGCTTTCCAAGCAGCTTTATTCGCCCAGTGCGGACAATGTGATGGAACGATTGTTTCAGAAACCAATCGAGTGGGTGATTGCCGTCAAACTGGAGCGCTTCTATACCAAAGAAGAAATCCTCACCATGTATCTGAATAAATTCGATTTCCTGAATAATGCGGTCGGTATAAAGACTGCCGCCTTCACTTACTTCGGGTGCGAACCGAAAGATCTCAAGATGGAAGAAGCCGCCCTGTTGGTAGGTATGTGCAAGAATCCCTCGCTTTATAATCCCGTACGGTATAAGGAGCGGGCACGCGGTCGCAGAAATGTAGTGTTGAATCAGATGCGAAAGGCGGGATACATCACGGAAGAAGAATGCGATTCGTTGCAGGCGTTGCCGCTCAAGCTTTCCTACCATCGGGTAGACCATAATGAAGGGTTGGCTACCTATTTCCGTGAATATCTGCGTGGGGTGCTGAATGCCAAAAAGCCGGATAAAGCGGATTATCGTGGTTGGCAAATGCAGAAATATTATGAGGATTCACTCGATTGGGAGACTAATCCGCTATTCGGATGGTGTGAAAAGAATACGAAGAAAGACGGGACCAAATATAATCTGTATACTGACGGATTGAAAATATACACTACCATCGACTCCCGGATGCAACAATATGCCGAAGAAGCGGTGACCGAGCATCTGAAAGAGTTGCAAGGCTTCTTCTTTAAAGAAAAGAAAGGTGCCAAGAAAGCTCCTTATACCTTTAGATTGACCCAGGAACAGGTGGACGAAATATTGGGACGGGCTATGCGGCTTTCAGACCGGTATCGCATCATGAAAAATGGTGGAGCGTCCGAGGCAGAAATCAAGAAAGCATTCGATACCTCTCAGGAAATGTCAGTTTTCAGTTGGGAGGGTGAAAAAGATACGATCATGACTCCGATGGATTCCATACGCTATTATAAGTTCTTCTTGCGTGCGGGCTTTATGTCTATGGATCCGCGAACCGGACATGTAAAGGCCTATGTAGGCGGTCCAAACCATCATTACTTTAAATATGATATGGCAATGGTGGGACGCCGGCAGATAGGTTCTACCATGAAGCCCTATGTTTATTCGTTGGCAATGGAGAACGGTTTTTCTCCTTGCGATGAAATGAGGCATGTGGAGTTTCAGGGATTCGACGAAAATGGCATACCTTGGGCACCTCGTAATGCCAGCAAAAAACGTTATGGAGAAATGGTTACGTTGAAATGGGGATTGGCTAATTCGGATAACTGGATTACGGCCCGTCTGATGAGCAAACTGAACCCCTACGAACTGAAACGTTTGATTCATAGTTTTGGCGTAAGAAACCGCGAGATAGTACCTTCAATTGCTTTGTGTCTCGGTCCCAGTGAAATATCTGTGGGCGAAATGGTGAGTGCATATACGGCATTTCCCAATAAAGGCATCCGTGTCGCACCGTTATTTGTGACTCGCATCGAAGATAATGACGGCAATGTGCTGGCTACCTTCTCGCCCGAGATGCAGGAAGTCATCAGCGCTTCGAGCGCCTACAAGATGTTGGTCATGCTGCGTGCCGTAATCAATGAAGGTACAGGAGGACGTGTCCGCCGCTTAGGGGTGAAAGCCGATATGGGCGGAAAAACGGGTACGACAAACTACAATGCCGACGGCTGGTTTATGGGCTTTACACCCTCGCTGGTGTCGGGTTGCTGGGTAGGAGGCGAAGACCGCGACATTCACTTCGATACAATGCTTCACGGACAGGGCGCCTCCATGGCGTTGCCTATCTGGGCTAAATATATGGTAAAGGTTTTGGCGGATAAATCATTGGGTTACGATGAAACCGAAACGTTCCAGTTGCCCGAGGGTTTCGATCCATGCAAAGATATGGAACTTGGTGAGCAGGAACCCGCATCGGAAATGGGGCTGGATGATATCTTCAATTAAAAGCGATGGTATACACAATCTGTATCGGTAGTAACGAGCGCAGGAAAGATAATCTTGCATTGGCACGTAAAAGACTGGCAGAGTATTTTCCCGGTATTCGCTTCTCGAAAGAGGCGGATACCAAACCGTTGTTTTTTCGACGTCCGGATTTGTTTTCCAATCAGGTTGCACGCTTCGCTTCCGAATGGAATGCGGCGGAAGTGACCGCCCGCCTGAAAGCTATCGAAAAAGAAGCCGGAAGAAGACCGGAAGATAAAAGCCGGGAAATCGTTCGCTTGGATATCGACTTGTTATCCTGTGATGATATAACCTTTAAACCGGAAGATTTGAGCCGGGACTATATCAGCCGGGGAATGAAAGAGTTGGAGCAACTCAAATGATAATCGTTAATTATTAAATCCTATATTGATTGAATGATGAAGTTCTTAGGAATTATACCCGCACGATACGCTTCTACGCGTTTCCCGGCCAAGCCATTGGCAATGTTAGGGGGTAAAACTGTCATACAGCGTGTTTATGAGCAAGTGGCCGGCGTTTTGGATGATGCATACGTGGCTACCGACGACGAGCGTATCGAGGCTGCCGTTAAGTCTTTCGGCGGAAAAGTCGTGATGACGTCCGTGCATCATAAAAGCGGGACAGACCGGTGTTATGAAGCTTATACGAAAATAGGAGGGGATTTCGATGTGGTCGTAAATATACAGGGGGACGAGCCTTTTATCCAGCCCTCACAGTTGGAAGCCTTGACGGCTTGTTTCGACGATACCACCACCCAGATAGCAACTTTGGTAAAACCTTTCACAGCCGATAACGGGTTTGAGGCCTTAGAGAATGTGAATAGCCCCAAGGTGGTTTTAAACAAGAACATGAATGCCCTCTATTTTAGCCGTTCCATCATTCCTTATCAGCGTAATGCGGAAAAAGAGGACTGGTTGAAGAATCATACTTATTATAAGCATATCGGTTTGTATGCCTATCGGGTAGAGGTCCTGAAAGAAATAACCTCACTTCCCCAATCATCGCTGGAGTTGGCAGAATCTCTGGAACAATTGCGTTGGATTGAAAACGGTTATTTGATTAAAGCCGGCATCACGAATGTCGAAACCATCGGCATCGATACGCCGCAGGATTTGGAGCGTGCAGAGCAATTCCTACAATCTCTTGAAAAATAAATAACTTAAGTTTCGTAAGTTGATGATTGTTTGATAAGTGAGTTTTTTTGCCTATTAGAGAATTATTTTTTCCTAATAGGGAAAAAATAAAAGCTGTGTTTGCGAAACTTAAATAAATAACCTGTTAATGACGACACTTTTAGACAGAACGATTCAGCCAGTAGTGAGGGATGTGAAAGAATTAGCCGTTCAATTGCCGCAACGCACGGTTATGTCCAATGGAGTACCTTTAAATGTATTGAATGCAGGTGATAACGAAGTGGTGAGGGTTGACTTGATTATGAACGGCGGACGCTGGCATCAGTCACAACCCTTGCAGGCACTTTTTACCAACCGGATGTTACGGGAAGGGACAAGCCGGTACGATGCTGCCGGAATAGCGGAAAAGTTAGACTACTACGGTGCATGGCTGGAATTGTCCAGCGCCTCGGAGTATGCGTATATCACCTTATATTCCCTTAATAAATATCTGCCTCAGACGTTGGAAATATTGGAGTCTATCGTCAAAGAGCCTGTATTTCCCGAACGGGAACTGGGAATCATTGTCGAAAATAACGTCCAGCAGTTTCTTGTAAATTCTTCTAAAGTCGATTTCCTGACACATCGGGGATTGGTCAATGCGATATTCGGAGACGAACATCCTTGCGGACGTTTGGTACAAAAGGAAGATTATTATCGTATTCATCCGACGGTTTTGCGTGACTTCTACAACCGTTATTATCATTCCGCTAATTGTAGCATCTACCTTTCCGGAAAAGTAAGCGAAAGCTGCATCCGGCAGATAGAAAATTTATTCGGAAGCGAACCCTTCGGAAAAGATTTTCGGAAACCGGACGAGACGGATTATACTCCGATATCCTCGGATGCGAAGCGGATTTTTATTGAGCATAGCGATGCCATGCAAAGCGCAGTCGGCATGGGAATGCTTTCTTTAGAGCGTAATCATCCTGATTTCTTGAAGTTGCGTGTTCTGGTCACTTTGTTCGGCGGTTACTTCGGCAGCAGATTGATGACCAATATCCGCGAAGAAAAAGGATATACTTACGGTATTTCCGCCGGAGTCGTGCCTTATCCGGGAAAAGGAATGCTTGTGATAAATACGGAAACAGCCAATGACCTGGTAGAGCCTTTGATAAGTGAGGTGTATCATGAAATAGACCGGTTGCAAAATGAATTGGTTTCGAATGCCGAGCTCACTATGGTGAAGAATTACATGCTGGGAGAAATGTGCCGCAGTTATGAATCGGCTTTCTCACTGGCGGATGCGTGGATATATGTGCAGGTTTCAGGCTATCAGGACGGCTATTTTGCGGATGCGTTGAATGCAATAAAGGAGGTTACTCCGGAAGAATTGCGTCGATTGGCCATGCGGCTGTCTCTTATACACATCTGACGCTGCCGACGAAGCTAGAAGTCTAGATCTCGGT
>ENA-OYYE01000668-OYYE01000668.1-human-gut-metagenome-genome-assembly--contig:-NODE-668-length-16372-cov-6.856224_pt1 | contig 16372 bp, 7 predicted proteins | sample MGYA00243244_ERZ653437 | MGnify/ENA primary metagenome ERZ653437 (study PRJEB26926, sample SAMN06165130) | human gut metagenome | biome: ENVO:00009003; feature: ENVO:2100002; material: ENVO:00002003...
CACCATTCTGCGGGGAATAGGTAATCAGCACAGCCACGCCAAGCAGAGCAATTACCGTGCTTAGTAGACCAAGCACCAGACCGGATATGTAGATCAGCCCCGTGCAGAGCCAGACAAAAAGCGTCAACACCAAAACGACCGGTGCAGTTACGATCATCAGCAGACATTTCAAAATCTTCATTTCTGTTCCTCCTTCCAACGCTCCAGATACTGTTTGCATAGGGCATCCGCTTCTCTCTCATCATCTTCCGTCACTTCCCGTTTTCCTTTGGTCAGTTCAATCTCCAGATAAGTCCGGTAATCATCGGCTAAGAGGTCGAACAGTTCCTTGGGAGTATGGCACACCTCGCCAGAGCAATAGTGAAAATCTTGGTCAAATTCAACTCTTACACATCCATGGCGGCTGATATAAACTTCTATGGTCTCGTCTGCGGTTAGGTAATCCGCAAAAATCTCCAGCACCTTTTCAAAGGTCAGCATCTGTTTTCACTCCTTTGCTACGCTTCTTATTCTACTCATATTATCCGGTACAGACAGGCAAAAGACAAGGATACAGACAAAAAGAAAAAGCGGAGGAAGGTGCGGCGAAGAAACGCCGTTCCTCCCTCCGCAAATGGAGTATCTATCCCTGTTATGAAAGTTTGGAGAGTTGGGTAAGGATTTCCTTCACACCCTCCCACAGTTGTTCCTGCCGCTGGGATATATCCTCCAAGTCAGCATTATAAACCCGCCCGGTCTCATGCACTTTGCGGGTCAGCTGGTTCAAGTTGTTGCTGCTTCGGCGCATCAGGGAGACCAACTCCTTCAGCTCTGGCAGTTCCAGCTTGACCACATAACCATCCAGCGCCATTTTCCGCAGATAAGCGCTCAAATTCTCTGTCCCGTATTGCTGCATCTTTTGATGGATCAACTCCAGTTCCTCTGCTGACACCCAAAACAGCACCGGAACATCCCGCTTGCGCTTTGCCATGGTTATCGCTCCGGCTCCCGTTTTTTCGGGGCGGCAGACTTATGGGCGGGCAGCTCCTGTTTGAGCTTATCCCGTACTGAGGGACGGGACGGTTGCAGTTTTTCTCCCTGAGTACGGCTACGCTGCTGTTCTTCACGCACCAGATCAATAAAACCATCCAGCACAGCAGGGTGGCTGTTTAAGGCATAACCACAACGGACGGTTTCTGGATTATCGTTGGGAATGGTCTTAGCCCATTCTTTGTTGCGTCGGGAGTAGCGCCCATCCCAGTCCTGAAGCTGGACGGTGTTGGCCAGAACCAAAGCCACACGCTCCATGCCATAGGTCTCGATCACACCCTTTGCCGCATCGTGGCTGAGATACATTCCGTCGAAGTGCTCCCGCACCGCCGCTTCAATAGACTCTTTGCATTGGCGATTTACATTGTTGGAAGCTCGGTACTGCTCCAGCTCCCCATGTTCTCTCGCATAGGCAGCTGAATGGGGATAGATCGGTGTTGTTCGCAGTTCCTCTTTAGCTCTGCACACATCGTCGGCACGGTTCTCAATGCTGTCCCGGATCACATCCATATAGCCGGTCTCCAGCTTTTCAAAATAGCGGTACACATCCGCCAGCGGCGAAGGAGATTCCAAAAGCGCCTGGGCCTGTGCGTCGGTCAGCTCCAGCTCCTCCATCGCCATCACAATGTCCTCGCGGATGGTGTACTCATAGGCATGGTTTAAGACTTCTTCCGGGGGCTGGCTTTTCAGCCAGTCCCGGAACTTGTCCTGTTCGGCAGCCATCTTTTCATAAAGAGCTGTATTCAGATCGTTAGTATTCATGTTATCGCACCTCCTCATGCTGTTTTGGTTTCTTGTCTGTACTGCGGGGTTGCACCGGGCGTTTTAGGTTATCCAGCACCGAAGGCCGTGTGCTTTTGGCAACAACAGACTCGGTGTGTGCCTGCCCCTTTCCGTCGATGTTGAGCAGGGTATCCAGCTCCACCAGACGGGCGTTTTTGCTTCTCAGTTCTTCTTCATAAAGGAATGGCTTTCCGACTTCCTCCTTTGCGGCAGCCTGCTGCTGATAGAGGTTATCCAGCTGGGCCTTTGCCGACTCCAGACGCTGGGGCATCTGGGCGAGGGCATTGTCGATACGGGTAAGATTTCCGCGAGGGTCTGTACCAAGGGTTGCCCGGTGGGTCATCTGTCCTTTCAGCAGGAGCGTATACTCCTGTTTCCAAGCGGAAAATTCCACGGATATGGCATAGCCCCGGTAGCTGCCGATCTGCACCGGATCGGAGGTTTTGACCTCCTTGCAGGCATCCAAAAGGGCTGCGCCGGCGTTCTCCTTATCGGTCAGCAGATCGCCGCGGATTTCCATACCAGCAAAACCGTCCTCCGGGTGCGGGTGAGCTGCCAAAACCTCCAGGTCAGATTCAAAGCCCTTGATAAAACCTTTGTGCTTTTCAATCTCCTCCGGGAAGTATTTGAGCAGCTGGTCCTCCAGACGATACTGCTTGCTCTGGTGGTCGGCTTTCATCAGCTTCAGGCGGGATACCTCCACATCCAAATCCATACGCTCCTTGATGCGGGGATCTCCGGCGCACAGGGCTTTGATCTCGGCAAAGGAAAGCGCCGTTTCGTCCACATCATCGCAGGAACGCACCGGCGATTTAGAAGTCATGATCTGACTGATGAATTTTTGCTTATTCTCCACCGTCTGCCAGAGGTATGCGTCAAAGGTTCCTTCGGTCACATAGCGGTACACATGGACAAGAGGATTCTGGTTACCCTGGCGCTCGATACGGCCCTTGCGCTGGGCAAGGTCTCCCGGTCTCCACGGACAGTCCAGGTCATGAAGTGCCACCAGACGGTCCTGCACATTGGTGCCTGCGCCCATCTTGGCGGTGCTGCCCAAAAGGACACGAACCTGACCGGTACGGACTTTAGAGAACAGCTCCTTTTTCCGCACTTCGGTATTGGCTTCATGGATAAAAGCGATCTGGTCGGCAGGCATTCCCTGAGCAATGAGTTTCTGACGAATATCGTCATATACCGTAAAGACCGGTTCCTGCTCCGGCAGAGGCACAGCGCCTTCCAATGCGTGAAGCAGTGGATTATCCAGCGTTTTCGCCGCCTTGCTTGCAGGAGCTTTTGCCTGCGGTGTAGAAATGTCGCAGAACACCAGCTGGGTCAGCTTGTCAGCTTTGCCGTCCCGCCAGATCTGCATGATGTTGTCCACGCACTGATTGACCTTTGTACCAGGTTCATCCGGGAGCATCTGGTTGACGATCCTCTGGTCCAGGCCCAGCTTACGGCCATCCGAGGTAATCTTGAGCATATTGTCCTGGGACGGGTCAACGGTTCCGCTGTGTACCAGCGATGCGCGCTCCGAAAGGGCCTTGACCATTTCCTGCTGATGTTCGGTAGGCTGCGCCACGATGTTGTGGTATTCCACCTCCGGGGTGGGCAGGTTCAGTTGGTCGGCGGTCTTGATGTCCGCCACTTCTTTGAACAGGTTCATCAGCTCCGGCAGATTAAAGAACTTGCTGAATCTCGTTCTTGCCCGGTAGCCGGTGCCTTCCGGTGCCAGCTCCAATGCTGTGACGGTCTCCCCAAATCGGGAAGCCCAGCAGTCGAAGTGGGTCATGTTCAGCTCTTGCAGGCGTTCATACTGAAGGTAACGCTGCATGGTGTAAAGCTCGGTCATGGAGTTGCTGACCGGTGTGCCGGTGGCAAAAATCACGCCACGGTTTCCGGTGATCTCATCCATATAGCGGCACTTGGCAAACATATCGGAGGATTTCTGCGCGTCCGATGTGGAAAGACCAGCCACATTCCGCATTTTTGTGTATAGAAACAGGTTTTTATAGTTGTGGGCCTCGTCCACAAACAAACGGTCCACACCCAGCTGCTCGAAGGTTACCACATCGTCTTTTCGCCCCTCGGCTTGCAGCTTTTCCAGTCTGGCTTCCAGAGACTTTCTGGTACGCTCCAGCTGCTTGACGGTAAAACGCTCGCCGCCGCTGGCCTGCACCTCTGCGATGCCCTCGGTGATCTCGTCGATCTGCTCATAGAGAAGCCTTTCCTGACGCTCCCGGCTGATGGGGATACGCTCAAACTGGCTGTGTCCCATGATGATGGCGTCGTAGTCACCGGTCGCAATACGGGCGCAGAACTTCTTGCGGTTATGGGTCTCAAAGTCCTTTTTGGTTGTGACTAAGATGTTGGCGGAAGGATAGAGGCGCAGAAACTCCGACGCCCACTGCTCGGTCAGGTGGTTTGGAACCACAAAAAGAGATTTCTGGCACAGTCCCAGGCGTTTGGCTTCCATAGCAGCAGCTACCATCTCAAAAGTTTTGCCCGCGCCTACTTCGTGTGCCAGCAGGGTATTACCGCCATACAGCACATGGGCGATGGCGCTTTTCTGGTGTTCCCGCAGGGTAATGGCCGGGTTCATGCCGCCAAAAGTGATATGGCTGCCATCATACTCACGGGGACGGGTGGAGTTCATTTCTTCGTTGTACTGGCGCACCAAAGTCTGGCGGCGCTCCGGGTCTCTCCAGATCCAGTCCCTAAAGGCTTCCCGGATCGCCTGCTGTTTTTGAGCAGCCAGGGTGGTCTCCTTGGCGTTCAGCACGCGGCGCTCTTTTCCGTCTGCGTCCTCTATGGTGTCATAGATACGGACATCCCGCAGGTTCAGGCTGTCCTCCAAAATCTTATAAGCATTGGCACGGCTGGTTCCATAGGTGGTATAAGCTGCCACATCGTTGTAGGATACAGAAGATTTCCCCTTGATCTGCCATTCAGCAGTAAAGGAGGAATAGTTGACCTCAATGCTGCGCTGGAGATAAAACGGGGTGTTGAAGGTCTCGTACATAAACTGCTGGATGTACTCCTTGTCAATCCAGGTAGCGCCCAGACGCACCTCAATTTCCGACGCATCCAGGTCTTTGGGCTGGGCGGCGGTAAGAGCTTCCACATTGACTGCAAAAGAAGGGTCCTGCTGTGCCGCCCGCTGCGCCTGACGCAGTTTGCGGCGTACATTGCCGGAAAGGTATTCATCAGCAGTCACATAATGGGGCGATCCGTCCTGTTCCAGCTGTCCTGGTACACGGAAGATCACACCTTGCAGTTCTCCCTCCAGTTCTTCTTTTGTTTTTCCGCTAAGCCGACTCATATAGCTCATATCTACGCAGGCTTTTTCCGAGATGGACACCGCCAGTGCTTCGCTTGCCGTATCCACAGTAGCCACTGCCTGATGGGGCTTGATGGTCCGTTTGGTGAACATATCCGCCTTGCGCTCCAGCTTTCCGTCCTCGTCGATAACTTCCAGCGCACAGAGCAGGTAATAGGAAGAATCGTCTGCATAGGCCAGACGGTTTGCACGGTCATTGATGAGACCGTATTTGGCAGAAAAGCTGTCATAGAGGCTGTTCAGTTCCGCCTGCTTCTCCCGAATGGTGCTGTCCGGAACCGCTGCATCCATCTGAAGGTCGATCAGTTCCTGCACACAATCACGCAGTCCCACAAGACCTTTCACGCGGGCTTCGGCGGTGGCGTTGAGGTCAGGGCGCACCATACGGCTGTTTTCCCGGTAGTACACCTGCCCGTCTACAATGGCATAGGAATAGTTCTTCACATTGGGGTCGGCAGGAATGGAGGTGTCAATGGCTTCGCCTTCGCCCAGCTCCGGCAGCTCTGCCTCCTGATAAGTGCCATGAATGTACTTCACAGCATCATGCAGCTGGTCGGAAAGCTCCAGTCCCTCGATAGGGTTCACGGTGTAATCCATACCATGAGCAGTGCTTACCGGCTCCTGTCTGCCCAGCACCATTTCCGGGTGGTCGATAAAATACCGGTTGATGGCAAACCCATCCTCCGTTTGTCCGGTCTGAGTCCATTCCGGCACGATGTCCAGCGGACGGTCCCGCTTTTGGAGAAAGATGATGTCCGATACAACCTCGGCACCGGCATTCTTTTTGAACGCGTCATTAGGCAGACGGATAGCTCCCAGCAGCTCGGCACGCTGGGCAAGATAGCGGCGCACGGTGGAATCCTTGGCATCCATGGTATAGCGGGAGGTCACAAAAGCTACCACACCGCCGGGACGCACCTGATCCAATGCTTTGGCGAAAAAGTAATTATGAATGTTGAAATTCAGCTTGTTGTAGGCTTTGTCATTGACCTGATACTGACCAAAAGGCACATTGCCGATGGCAAGGTCAAAGAAGTCACGCCTGTCGGTGGTCTCAAAGCCGCCTACTGTGATGTCCGCCTTGGGATAGAGCTGCTTTGCGATGCGCCCGGAAACAGGGTCCAGCTCCACGCCGTACAGACGGCTGTTTCGCATTTCCTCCGGCAGCATACCGAAGAAATTGCCCACACCCATAGACGGCTCCAGAATATTTCCGGTCTCAAAGCCCATGCGCCCCACCGCTTCATAGATTGCCTGGATAACCGTAGGGCTGGTGTAATGGGCATTGAGGATAGAGCTTCTGGCGGCGGCATATTCCTCCGGGGTCAGCAGCTCTTTCAGCTGGGTATACTCGGAAGCCCATGCCGGTTTCTCTGGGTCAAAAGCATCAGGAATACCGCCCCAGCCCACATAACGGGAAAGAATCTCCTGTTGTTCGGGGCTTGCCTGCTGTCCGGCAGATTCCAGCTCTTTCAGCAAACGAATCGCATTGACATTTGCCTGGAACTTGGCTTTTGGACCGCCTTCGCCCAAATGCTCATCGGTAATGCGGAAGTTCTGTGCATTGCGGCGCAGGTTAGCCTTGTATTCCTCATAGGAGGCTTCCTCGGCAGCTTTGGCATTGGGGAAGGTCTGCCACTGGCCGTTGACCTGAATGGAAACCGGGTGTTCATCCAGCACTTCCTCAAAGGTTTTCTCCGGCTCTGTTGCAGGGGCTGGCGGCTCTGGCTCCTCGATATGCAGCCGTTCCACCACCACATCATAAGGTAGATGGTTCTTATCGCCCGGATAGACGGCCACGGTCTCGGAATGAAAGGCTGGGGATTCGGCAGACGGTTGGGGCTGTTCTTGTCCAAAGCCATCCAGCTGACGGGCATACATCCCGCGCAGCAAAGGCGCAACCTCATCCCAGCGGAAATACAGCATAGCCAGACGCTTTTCCTCTGCATCCATGACTTCCAGCTCCATGCCCTGTGCCGTGGTACGGTAATCGGCAATATCGCCGGTCTCCAGATTCAGTGTCTCGATCTCACCGGAATAGGCTCTGCTCAGCCAGTAGGCGATCTCGCTGTTGCTCCTGCCGGATTGCAGCAGCGTGGAAATCTGCTTTTTATCCGCTTCATCCATCAGTCCATGAGCCAATACATCCCGCAAGTCCTGATCTGCCTTGTCCGGGTCAATAGGAAGAAACTCGGTATAGTAAGCATTGCGGCGGTCTGCCCGAAGCAGCTGCTCGAACTGTTCTTTGCGCTCTGCCCGGTAGATGGGATATACCATCCCGGTGGGCAGAAGCTGTACGGTGTCCTCCCGCAGCTCGGTGATCTGATAGGCGTCATCCTCGATATACACGGTATCGCCCACGGCATAGACCGGGGCGGCTGGGTCATAGGAGGTTCTTTGCGGAATTGGGCGGCGAACTGCGTCATATTCCTCATCGGAAATGGAAACTTTGGAAGTCTGCTCTGTCTCGGCATCTGCGATCTGCTCTGCATCTGACATCACCTGTTGGATAAACGGGGCATTGTCCAGTTTTTCCGGGTCTGTCACCTGTCCGTTGACGATTCCTCTTTCTTCCAGAACTTCCCGGATGGCGATTGGGTCGATGTCGTCAAAACGGTTCTGTTCTTCTTCGGTATAGAACCGGTCCTCCTGAATGAGCTGGGCAATCCGGCGCTGTACCTTCGGCCAGGGCAGCTGCGTTTCCTCCGGGCTGCCGGCACGGACAACGAACAGGCTGTTGCTGTTACTGCCGCCGTATTCCTGAGCCAGCCATGCGGCGGTATCTTTTTCTCTTGCATGGTCTTTCATATAGCGGACAACAGCGTGTTTACTCTCGATATTGCCGTTCCATGCACAAAGGGCAGTATCAATATCTTCCTGAGAAAGAGGGCGCAGAAGCTCATGGAGCTTTGGATAGGTCTCGTCGATCACTTCCCGGTGTAAACGCTGACGGAACTCCGGCACATCCGAATAGAGTCGGATCAGCTCCATATCCTTAGAACCAAGAACCGCACGGCGCACAGCGGCATTGCCCTCGATGACAGCATTTTCACGGTCAGAATGACCGCAGGCATTGCGGTATGCGGCATCCTCGAAAATGGCGGCAGTTACCACAGGCTTATACTGCTCAAACTGCTCCCGAAGGGTAGGCTTTGGCGTTTCTTCCTCTATCTCCGGCTGCTGGGCATGAATGGCATCTTCTTCTGCCAGATCCTTTTCAGCCTGGATCTTGTCATACTGCGCTTGTTCCTGTTCGGTAAGATAGCGGCCTTTCTGGACAAGTGAGGTAATGCGCTTGGCAACCTTTTCCCAGTTCAAGTGAACATCCGGGCAGTCCTGCTTTTTATAGTGCAGTCCTTTCCCATCGTGATCTTCGCCGCTGTGTGTTGCGCCGGACAGGGCATGAGAGCGTCCGCCAATGCCATACTCGTCTTTAAGGAATCTCACTTTTTCCTTATCCGTATGGTTTTCCATGAAGAACGCATAGATACGGCCTTTTCCTCCGGCAAAACTGCTGCCGCCGGTCATGGCGGCGTCGATCTCATCCTCGGTAATGAAATGCTGGACGGTTGGCACTTGGGAAAGGTCCGAAGAAAAAGTTCTGCGGGGCAGGTCAAGGTCTTTCAGGTTCTCCCAGATTTCCCTTGGCCTATGGTAATGAAAGCGCAACAGGTCACGTTCCTGCTGATAGGCAGTCCAGAAGGCTGCGTATTCTTCCTTGAGTGTCTGGCGGAAAGCCGGGTCACTCAGCTGCTCGGCAAGCCATGCAGTTTCTTCCGGGAACCCGGTTCTCTGAATACCGGACAGACAGGACAGATACCCGGAATCTCTGGCTTTATCGCTGAAATCGTGGTACAGATGCCAAAGTTTTTCTGCAAGGAGGGAGCGTTCATAGCCTGCCGCTTCTGCAAGCTCCACATTGGAGGCAAACTGGCCGCTCTCCAAAAGCTCCCCGATACGCTCTGCGGCGCTCTCCCAGGAAATGACCTGGGCAGACCTGTCATAACGGACAGACTTCCCATGGGAAAGATGGATACCATCCTCGGCATACCATGCGCTCACACTGCCAAGGCCATTGCCGCCGTGGTACAGCGTTTTCAGTATCTCGGCAATCTCAGCGGTGGTTTTCTGCTTTTCAAAGGCTGCAACCACACGCTCCCTTTGACGGTCTGTATTGCCGCCCAAACGCAGCACATGGTCGATGTCATTTTGGGCAAAAGAAAAAGCAGAGGATGTATGCGCTACATTCTCTGCTTCATCTATGGATTGGATCTGTTCCGCTTCGGAGAGGAACAGGTTTAGGGTCAGCTGTTGATAAGCTCCGCCATCAGGATCTCCTCTGCCTGGGCTTTGCAGGTGTTCATCAGCCCCACCCACTTCATGGGATCGCTGGCTTTCAGTTCCTCGGTGGCTCCCGCTTCCTTCGCCAGCTGGGGCATCATCTGTTCCAGTCTGCTCTGGGCGGTCTCGTCGATCTCGATGAGGTGCGGGTACAGCTTCTCGCTCAGCAACATCTGGTTGTAGAGGATGGGACGGTGTTCTTTCAGGTAGGTTTTCCTCATCCTGCCGTACTTGCCCAGGGGTTTCTCCGGCTGCTGGCTCAGCTTCAGGTCGGGAATCAGATAGTCTCCGTTCTGGATATAGGTCATGGGATTGTTCATCTTGTTTGCTCCTTTCTTGGTTGGCTTCGCGCTCTGCATTTCGGACGGTAACGCCGATCTGCCGCAGCACCTGCTGGTTGATCTGGCTGACCGCTGTTCCCAGCGCCCCGATGGTGGACGGGGTGTTGAAATCAAAGATCGCCATGAAATCTTCGTGGTCGAAGTAGCGTTCCGGCTCCAGTCCACAGCGGGACATCAAAGCGTAAGTGATGCTGACGGTGGCGGCTGCCTTAAACTGCACTCCGATGTTATACTCATCATATTCCTCCAAAAAGGAACCGTCAACGATATAGAAGAAGTCCTGCTGATGCTCCGTCCAGTATTCCTCAGCCAGTTTTCCGGCTACCTCGGTGAGCTGTCCGGCAAGGTCATCACCGGAAACATCATAGGTGCGCTCCAGCATGGCCTGCACGGAATCCAGATGGCGCTCCTCCAGCTGCCACAGCCAGGGAGTGCGGGAATGTTCACGGGTTCCGGTGTCGGAAATGTCAAAGACATAGCGCAGGCGTGGTCTGTCCCCGGAATCGTCCACCAGAGCGATTCCCTTGGAGCCGCGCCTTACATACCGGCCCATCTTTTCATTCCACAAATCGTACTCTGCACAGGCGGTGGCGTCCGGTCGCTGGGCGTAGATCATCAGCTGCTCATGGAACGGGTATTTGTAAAGGCGGGAAGCAGTGGTGAGAAACCCTGCCCATTCCTGCCAGCTCCCCGTGAGCTGTGTTGCCACCTTGTCCGCCATCTGTGCATATAGTTCAGCTTTGGTTGGCATAGTGTTCTGTCCTCCTTTCAGTTTTGGGGTAAAAAGGTGGGGTGGCATATTGCCACCCCATCCCTGCGATTATGGTGTTTACTGGTCAAAATCCGGATACAACTCCAGCTCGGCAAACTCGGCATCACTCATGGCCTGGAGCTTGCCCAGTGCGCTGTCTGTCAACTCCCGCAGCTCGGTTTCCTCCGGGGCCAGCTCGCCGCGCATCTCACGCAGGCTGTCGATCAGTCCGGTGCGGCTGCCGGTATTGTAAATGCACATCAGGTTCATTTCCTCAAAAGTAAAGTTTCCCATATCAAATCTCCCTTTCCGCACTCTTTTTGGGTGCTGTCTTTTTGTGTTCTGTCTTGGGCTGGCCTTTCAGCTGCTCCATGACGGACTTTTTCTTTTCCCGTTCCTTCCGATGAACGGCATCAGCCAAGTCCATCAGGGAAATGGGCTGACCGCTTCGGGCCTGCTGTTCCAGCTCTGCCACCGTAGGTTCTTTTGCGCCATTGTTGATGATACCGTCGATCATGCCGTAATCGTCCTCCAGCATCATTTCCGCATTTTTCAGCGGGTTTTCTGGCAGGAATCCGGGGATCTGGGTAAAACCAACACTGTCACAGTAATGACAGGATACCTTACCGTCCTGTCTGATTGCAACGATGTCGCTGACGCTCATGGAGGGACTGTGAAAGTCCACGGGCTTTTCCAGATTGAATTGCTGATAGAGTTTTTCCAGCTGCTCCGGCACAGTGCCAGACTCCCTCAGAGGAGCTGTGTAAATGAGGTCATAATTGCTGCGGTCTATGGAAATGTTATGGGACTTTAACCAGTCCAGATTCATAAAGCGCACATTCTGCGGATCGTCACGACTTACCTGATAGATGGCAAAGCAATCTCTGTTCTGGGAGAGAAATGCCTGTTCGCGTTCCTGCTGATGTTCCTGACGCTCCATGACCTTTTCGTGGAACTGAGGGCTTTTCTCCCATTCCTCATGGTCCACACCGAAAAGACCGCCATGATCCATGATTTCCTGCGGGTCAAACACCATGCTCTCCGTATTGTCCTCATGCAGCACATAGACGGTCAAACCGGCGGCATCCAGTTCCAGCGCCCGTTCTCTGGTAACAGGGAGCATCCCATCATAAGAGTATCCGTATTCCTGCATATCCGGTGTGGATACCTGCTCATCCGGCATGGGATATTCATCCAGTGCCTGCTCCTGCGCTTCCGGCAGCTGGGCAGAAGCGGTCATCTGACTTGCCTCTGCCTGCATCTGCTCATAAGCAGCTTCCTGCAAGGTCTCAACCATAGACAAGGGAGCGCGTCTGAGCGAAGTGCTGTCCAGATCGTTATCATCACAAATCTGGAGAACTGCCTTCATGCAGGAAATCTCCGGCATATCCAGCTGACCACCATCCAGCTCTTTCATGGACGCGGCATCGTAAAGGGTGTAGTCCCATCCGCTGTCACAGGGCTGGATATGAAGATAGGTGGCATCGTCGATCAGAAACAAAGCCTCCTGCTGGTTGGCGTCCGCCCCCAGCACTTCCATTTCCGGCATTGCCGCAGCCAGTTCCTTTACCGCTTTTTGCACCAGAGGATTATCACGGTAATAGTCGATTGCCTGGATGGTGTCCAGGTCAATGGTCTGGCCGGTCAAAATCGGAAAAGGTCCTTCATAGTCGCTTCCGTCTTTCAGTTCAAAACCAATGCCCTTGATCCCGTTCATTCGCTCTGCTGGAATCTCCTGATAAATGCGGACAGCTTCCTCCAAAGACAGGTTATCGTGGTATTCTCCGAGGTTTGGAAACTCCATGCACTCTGCTACATAGTAGGTTAGATTGCCGGTCGGCTGCTCTATCGGGGCGGTTTCCGGCTCTGCCTTTGCATTGGGGTCAATTCCACGCTCTTTGCAGATTTCCTTATAGTGGCGCTCAATGTCGGAGATCAAAGTGCCGGAGGTTTTGTTGATGGTCTCCAAACTGGCTCTCAGCTCTTTCAGTTCCTTGCCCTGACTCCAGCTTGCAATATAGCCGAAGCTGTTTTCTCCGGTCTCAATGCCAAAATATTTGCAGACCGCATAGGAGATGCTTTCAGCCTCCACTTCCTCTGTGTGGCGGTCTTTCCTCTGTTCTTGCAAAAACTGGGTGAGGGTAGAAAAGCCGCCAACAAAATTCAGCCCTTCTTCCTCGGTCAGCATCAGGCGTCCATCTTCCGCCAGCTCCAACGGCTCTGTCAGCAGAACGGAACCTGCATGGTTTACAACCACTTGTTCTTCTACACAGACCGGCTCTCCGGGGTCGTAGTCAGAACCGCGCAGGTCATAGCAATAAACGCCCTCCGGCAGATTATCACGGACAATCCGCCCATTGGAGAACAGACCGGGTTTATCAAACAGCTCGATCTCCTGATATTGCTCGTCATTGGCAATCTGAATCTTTTTCTGATTGTGGAGCTTGCTGTGGGCAATCTCATGAACCGTGGCCGAAACCGTCTGCACCTCGCTCATGCCCTGACGAATGGCAATTTTCTGATGATCAGCAGAAAAATAGCCGTCCGTATCGGCGGCCATTGCTTCAAAAGTGATCGGCACCAGCGCACTGCGGCGCAGGGCCTCCATGAATGCCTCATAATTTGGCACATTGCCGGAAAGGGAGGAAGCAAGCTCCGGCAAAGGTTTCCCGTCGGTCTGGCTCACATCAAAGACCTTGACAGGACGGAACATGGGGATCTCGATTTCTTTTTCCTCTGTGACGATCTTTCCGTCTTTATCCAGAATCGGAGCCTTGGTATCCGGGTCCAGTTTCTGCTCCTCGATTTTCTTCTTATACGGTGTGGGGGCGATGATGGTAATGCCATGCTCGCCCTTTTTTACATGACGCTCAAACTGGTCTTTCCACTTATTGTATCCGGCTACCAATGTGGCGTCCGGCTTCTGCATATAGATGAGCATGGTGTTGTTTACCGAATAGCGGTGGAAGCGGGACATGACGGACAGATAGCGCATATACTTTTCACTCTCAAACAGTTCTTTGATGCCCTGCTCGATGCCATCTGTGATTTCCCTTAGCCGCTCTCGGTTGGTGGGTTTGTTCTCAGCCATGATTTTCAATCTCCTTTCCAAGTGTGTGATTTCTGCTGTGTGTTCTGCAATCCATGCCTTTTGTTCTTCTTCACTTTCATAAAGAAAAAGGTCCAGCAGGTACTCTACATAGGTTTTCTTCTGGATCGCTTCCACAAAACGGGGGTGCGGTTCTTCCTCCAGTGTCCGGGGAGAATTGTCGGCCTCCCATTTTTTCAGCAGATAGTAGTAATCGGACAGTACGCGATAACAGCGCTGTCGATCCTCCCGAAACTTCTGTGCCTCGTTTTTTTGCCGGACATATCTCCTGCGGGGAGGGGCCTGACTGTCATAGATCAGGCCAAAGTCCTGTGCCAGTTTCTCCGCCGCTTCTTTTGGGGAGAGGTCAAAGAGCTTTGCGGTAAAGTCGATCACATCCCCATCTTCACCGCAGCCAAAGCAGTGGAACCGCTGGTCTACCTTCATGCTGGGGTTCTTATCATCGTGAAAGGGACAGCAGGCCATACCATTTCGTTTGACCTCGATCCCATAAAACGCTGCCGCTTCTCTGGTGCTGACCGACTGCTTGACTGCTTCAAATACATTCTCTGCCATGTGCCTTTAACTGCCGGACTTTTTCACAGGGGGCTGGTATCCGGCGGCTTTTGCTCGCTCACTGGCAGCTTTGCGACGCTCGGCGCTGTATGGCTCCCGGACTGATACACACCGCTTGGGGACGGTAAAGTTATGGGCGTCCTTTCGGGTGATCTGGTCGGGGTGCTTTTTTGCCAGCAGTTCCAGCTTCTCCATCAGACGGGGATCGTGGGTGTAGACCTCAGCCATTGGTTCTGCCTGGTTATAGAGGAGAATGGTTTCCCGTTCCACTAAAGAGAGCTTCATCGGCTGCCTCCTTTCCGCTGGTCAAATTCCAGCTTGAAGTTGGCATACTGTCCATCGTCCTCCAAAACCACAGTGGCATCGTAGGTCTTGCCGGTTTTCTCCGAATATAGCCCCGTCACACGGACACGGCCATCGTTCAGCAGTGCAGACACCACAGCCTTGGTCGGCTGTTTTTTCTTGGCAGCCCACCATTTGTTATTTTTCCAGATTGCAAATTTGCAAGAATCATTCTGACAGAAGAAGCCTTTTTGCAGTTCTGCAACTTCACCGCCGCAGCGAGGGCATTTGCCCACCACCTCACGGGGCGGAGTGAACAGGTACTCAGTTCCCTTGATGACCTGATAAGTCCCCACCAGATCTTTCAGCATGGTGCTGATCCCGTCCAGAAACTCCTCCGGGGCAAGCTGCCCGCGCTCGATCTCTCCCAGGCGGTACTCCCACTCGGCAGTCAGAAGCGGCGATTGCAGTTGTTCCGGCAGCACTGTGATAAGGGAAACTGCATCGTGGGAAGGGAGAAGCTGCACCGTTTTCCTGCTCTTTTTTCGTTCCAGAAAACCGGCAGATACCAGCTTTTCCAAAATACCGGCACGGGTTGCCGGTGTCCCCAGACCTTTTCGCTCGGCATCCTCCGGCATATCCTCTTTTCCGGCAGTCTCCATCGCGGACAACAGGGTGTCCTCCGTAAAGTGCTGGGGCGGACTGCTTTTGCCTTCTTTGACGATTGCAGCAGCAACCGAAAGGGTCTGTCCTTCGGTCAGCTCCGGCAGGGCTTTCTCTGCGCCATCTTTTTTCGGCTCTGCATCCTTCATTTTGGCACGGTAAGCGTCCTCCAGTGCTTTCCATCCGGGGTGCTTCACCGTTTTTCCTTTGGCGGTAAACTCCCCACCGGCACACGCTGCAATCACAACGGTTTCCGAATAGATATGGGGCTGGGCTACGGCGCACAGCAGACGCAGGGCCACCAGCTCCAGCACCGCTTTTTCTCCCGCAGGAAGGGCAGAAAGGTCTGCATCCTTGAGATTTCTGGTAGGGATTACTGCGTGGTGGTCGGTTACTTTCTTATCGTTGATGACCGTCTGCGGATCACAGGTAATGGCGATCCCTTTGCGAAACGGCATAGCATTGGCAACCAGATTCACCAGCACCGGCAGGCTGTCTGCCATATCACTGGTCAGATAGCGGCTGTCAGTACGGGGATAGGTGCAGAGCTTCTTTTCATACAGGCTTTGCAGATAGTCCAGGGTCTGCTGGGCTGTAAATCCAAGCAGGCGGTTGGCATCTCTTTGCAGAGTAGTCAGGTCATAGAGGGCAGGCGGCTTTTCGGACTTTTCCTTGCGCTCCATCTTTTTGATTGTGACATTTGCACCCTGACAGGCTTCTTTCAGCTGCTCGGCAGCAGCCTTATCCGCCATGCGCTCCCCGGATACGGTAAGACCGGGCAGCTCCAGCGCCACGGTATAAAAGGGAACCGGCTTAAAGGTGTCGATCTCAGCTTCTCGCTGGACAATGAGCGCCAGCGTTGGGGACATCACGCGCCCGATGTTGAGGGTGCGGTGGTACAGCACGGAAAAAAGCCTTGTGGCATTGATCCCCACCAGCCAGTCGGCCTTGGCACGGCAGAGGGCAGCATCCCGAAGTCCGTCATAGTCCGCACCGGGACGCAGGTTTGCAAAGCCCTCCCTTATGGCGGAGTCTTCCATCGAAGAAATCCAGAGGCGTTTCATGGGCTTTTGGCAGCCTGCCAGCTCATAGACGCTGCGGAAGATCAGCTCGCCCTCGCGTCCGGCATCGCAGGCATTTACTACCTCCGTCACATCCGGGGCGTTCATCAGCTTTTTGAG
>ENA-OYYE01000677-OYYE01000677.1-human-gut-metagenome-genome-assembly--contig:-NODE-677-length-16219-cov-8.726491_pt1 | contig 16219 bp, 11 predicted proteins | sample MGYA00243244_ERZ653437 | MGnify/ENA primary metagenome ERZ653437 (study PRJEB26926, sample SAMN06165130) | human gut metagenome | biome: ENVO:00009003; feature: ENVO:2100002; material: ENVO:00002003...
ACGAGATAGGCTCCGGTCTCGTGGGCTCGGAGATGTGTATAAGAGACAGGGGTAGGAGAGAGGTAGTTGAACTCCGGAACATCCGCTCCCGGTATGTAAGGATGGTTCTGCCGTTGCACGATGTAGTCCACCAGCTTGCGGGCTACGGGAATCTCCGCTTCGGGCGCTTCGCTCAAAGAGACGCGAATCGTGTCGCCCAGTCCGTCGGCCAGCAAAGCACCGATACCCAGGGCGGATTTGATGCGTCCGTCTTCGCCGTCTCCGGCTTCCGTCACGCCCAGGTGCAACGGGAAGTGCATTCCTTCCTTCTCCATCACAGCCGCCAGCAGGCGGACCGTCTTCACCATCACCACCGTGTTCGATGCCTTGATGGAAATCACCACATCCCTGAAATCCTCCTCCACGCAGATGCGCAGGAACTCCATGCACGACTCCACCATCCCTTCCGGCGTATCGCCGTAGCGGGACATGATGCGGTCGGACAGCGAACCGTGGTTCACGCCGATACGTATCGCCGTATGATTCTCCTTGCAAATCCGCAGGAACGGGACGAAGCGGTCGCGAATCTTTTGCAGTTCCTGCGCGTATTCCTCGTCGGTATACTCCAGGTGCTTGAAGGTACGCGCGGCATCCACATAGTTTCCGGGATTGATGCGCACTTTCTCTACATAGAGCGCCGCCACGTCCGCCACTTTCGGGTTGAAATGGATGTCCGCCACGAGCGGAACCATGTAGCCGTCTTGCCGGAGGGCTGCGTTGATGTTCATCAGATTTTCCGCTTCCCGGATGCCTTGTGCGGTGAGGCGCACGTATTCGCCTCCGGCATCGACAATGCGTTTCACCTGGGCTACGCTGGCTTCCGTGTCCTGTGTAGCCGTGTTCGTCATACTCTGTATGCGGATAGGATTGGAGCCGCCCAGTGGGGTGGCTCCAATATTCACTTCGGATGTTTCCCTGCGGGAATAATTAAATAAATCCACGTTGATTGGTGATTAGGGTTTAGTGACGGGCATTCGCCGGTTAGTTCGTCTTATACTCGTACTTTACTTCTTTCAGTTCCTCGTTCGCCTTCACGATTTTCTTCTTCAGTCCTTCCTTGTAGGCGGCGAAGGTGGCGGCCAGTTCTTCATCGGCCAGCGCCAGCATTTGCACGGCAAGGATGGCGGCGTTCATGGCGCCGTTGATGGCGACCGTGGCTACGGGTATGCCCGGAGGCATCTGTATGATGGAGTAAAGTGCGTCTACGCCATCGAGCACGGAACCCTTTACCGGCACGCCGATAACGGGCAGGGTCGTGTTGGCAGCGATGACACCCGGCAGCGCGGCGGCCATGCCGGCAGCGGCGATAATCACTTTAATGCCGCGTTGGCGGGCATTCTTGGCAAATTCTTCCACAGCTTCCGGCGTACGGTGTGCGGAAAGTGCGTTCATTTCGAACGGGACATGTAATTCATTGAGCAATTGTGCCGCCTTCTCCATTACGGGGAGGTCGGAAGTGCTGCCCATGATAATACTGACAACTGGAGACATGTTGTTTTAAGTTTTTGAGTTTATTAGGTTTTAAGTTTTTGAGTTGTTTGAGTTCTTGAGTTCCTGAGTTTTTAAGTTCTTGAGTTTTTAGGTTTTTGAGTTCATTGGTCTTTGTATTGATTCGTTTTTAAGTTCATAAGTTCTACCTCATCCCTGCATACAGCCGGAAACTCACAAACTCAAGAACTTAAAAACTTACAAACTCACAATGAACTCAAAAACTTAAAAACTCAAGACCTCAAACAACTTACGCATTTACCAACGCCTTGTAAGCCTCTGCATCCAGCAGTTGGTCGAAGTCGGCATCGTCAGCCGGTTTAATCTTGATAAGCCAGCCTTCGCCGTACGGGTCTTTGTTCACCAGTTCCGGCTGGTCGGCAAGGGCTTCGTTTTGTTCCAGCACCTCACCGGCCACGGGCAAGAACAGGTCGGAAATGGTCTTCACCACTTCGATGGTACCGAACACCTCGTCGGCAGCCAGCGTCTCGCCTTCGGTCTGTATGTCTACAAACACGATATCGCCCAATTGCGACTGGGCATAGTCGGTTATACCTACATAAGCCACATCACCTTCCAGGCGAATCCACTCATGTTCTTTCGTGTACTTTACGTCATTCGGGAAATTCATAATCTTTAGTTTTAAGCGTTAATACTATATATTTTTAAAAGATAATCCGAATACCTTGTCCGCTCCCCTTCTCTTAGAAAAGGAAGATGCGGAACAATATGTTGCTCAGCGGGTGCAGCACCAGCAGCGAACAAATCAGTCCTACGGCAAATCCGCCCGTCACCTCCCCCAGCGTATGATGTTGCAGGATGATGCGCGACGTGCCCAGTCCCCCCGCCAGGAGGATGAAGATGCACAGCCACCACACCGGATTGTAGCCGAACAGAGCGCTGAAAGCCACCAGTCCCCCGATGACCGCGCCTACCCCCGCCATATGTTCGCTTAATTTCCACCTCAAGTTGATGATTACGCAGATAATCATCATCACTAGCGCCGCCAAGATGATGCCTGTCATATACCACGGGATGTTCAGCCGGTGCATCATCAGCAGGCAGAAAGCATACGACGTTATCGTCAGGATGAAAGGCACGAACCTCCGTTTCCGCTCCGCCAGGGCTTCCGGTCCGAATCCGTTGATTTTGCGGAAAAGGAAGATGGTAAGCGTCGGCATCAGGATGGTGAAGCAATAGACCACGGCCAGCACAATCAGCTTGTATTGCAAGGGCATGATGCGCAGGTACGAGAAAATGAACAAGACCAGAAATGCCAGGAAAGGAATGGAAAACGGCGTGAATAGAGCCGAAATCACCCTTGCTGCCCGGATTAATGTCTTGTCGGCGATGATATGTTGTTCTACCATTATATTTACGTTTTTACTATCTACGTTTCACGATTGGAATGCCGCCCGCACCGGCTATTTCCGCAGCCTCGCCACGGGGATGTTCAACTGCTGCCGGTACTTGGCCACCGTGCGGCGGGCAATCGGGTAGCCTTTCTCCTTCAATATCTCCGTCAGCTCGTCGTCCGTATAGGGCTTCTTCTTGTCCTCGTTGTCGATGCACTCCTTCAGGATGCGGCGGATTTCGCGTACGGACATCTCCTCGCCGTCTTCGGTCACGTATCCGTCGCTGAAGAAAAACTTCAGCGGATAGATGCCGTAGTTGGTCTGTGCGTACTTGCTGTTGCTCACGCGGGAGATGGTGGATATGTCCAGCCCCGTCCGCTCCGCCACGTCTTTCAGTATCATGGGGCGCAGCAGCGACTCGTCCCCTTCCAGGAAGAAGGGGCGTTGCAGGTCCACAATCGCCTGCATGGTCGTCATCAGCGTGTTCTGCCGCTGCTTCACGGCGTCGATAAAGCCTTGTGCGGCGTCCATCTTCTGTTTCAGGAACATCATGGCGTCTTTCGATTCTTTCGACTGGTTCGCCTTGTTGCGCGTATGTTCCTGCACCATTTCGGTGAAGTCGCGGCTCATGCGCAGCTCGGGGACGTTGCGGTTGTTCAGCGATATGTTGATGGTTCCGTCATCGTAAGTGTCCACGATGAAGTCGGGAACAATCTGTTGCAGGTTCTTGCCGATGGTTTCGCCCAGAGACGCTCCGGGACGGGGATTCAGCTTGCAGATTTCCTTGATAGCTTGTTGCGAGGCTTCTTCCTCCAGACCCAGTTTCTGCTGTATCTTGTCCCAGTGCTTGCGGGTGAATTCCTCGTAGCAGTCGGCAATGATGGCTTCTTCGATGTAGAGCAGCGGATTGGGAGTGTAGTGCTGCTGCTCTATTTTGCGGCGAATCTGTATCAGCAGACATTCGCGCAGGTTGCGGGCGCCCAGTCCGGCGGGGTCGAAGTCCTGGATAATCTTCAGGATGTCTTCCAGCTCTTGCGGGGTGGCGTCGATGCCGGCGTAGATGGCAAGCTCGTCGCTGATGCTTTCCAGCGACTTGCGCAGCAGGCCGTCGTCGTCCAGCGAACCGATAAGGTATTCCGCCAGTTCGCGCTGGCGTTCGGTGAGGTTGCGCTCGCCCAGTTGCTCTTTCAGCGTTTCGTAGAAGGAAGTGGCGTCGGAGAAGGGAATCTCTTCCGCCTGTTCGCCTTTGCTGCGGTTGTTCTCCTGAAGCTTATAGTCGGGGATGTCGTCTTCGGTCAGGTAGTCGCTCAGCGAGTCATAGTCCGTGTTTCCGTTTTCTTCGGGATTGGCTTCCGCCTCGGCCGAATCGGAAAACTCGTCGCCGGGTGTTTCTTCCGGACCTTCTTCCAGTGCGGGGTTTTCCAGCAGTTCGGCACGCACCCGGTCTTCCAGCTCCACCGCCGGAAGTTCCAGCAGCTTCACTGTCAATATCTGTTGCGGCGACAGCGTTTGTATCTGCTGTTGCGCCTGCGTTTGTATCTGTCGGGAACCTTGTGCCATACTTTAATCTGATGTTTACTCGGCACAAAAATAGTGAATAGTTCGGGAAAGCGAAACCTTCTCCGGTTATATTTATGGTTTGCGCGGGAAGATTTTGTCCTTTTCTCCTCTCCCCTAAAAAACACCCATTCATATTTTGTTCTGTTTTTTGTTTGCATTATCTTTGCTGTACGAATTAAAAACAAAGCTTTATGTTTGCTAAAGAGACGTATGTGCAGCGGCGAGCCCTGCTGAAAAGAAATATAGGCTCAGGAGTATTACTGTTCTTAGGCAATGACGAACAGGGGTTGAACTACGAAGACAACACCTTCCGCTACCGTCAGGACTCCACCTTTCTGTATTATTTCGGATTATCGTTTGCCGGACTGTCGGCCATCATCGACATCGACGAAGACAAGGAAATCATATTCGGTGATGAGCTGACCATCGACCACATCGTCTGGATGGGTACCCAGCCCACCCTCCGCGAAAAGAGCGAACGGGTAGGCATCCGCGAGACACGTCCCTCGGCAGAGATAGTCAGCTACCTGCACCGGGCTGTGCAGAAAGGTCAGACCGTGCACTACCTGCCTCCCTACCGTGCCGAGCATAAGCTGAAACTGATGGACTGGCTGGGACTTCCTCCCTCACATCAGGAAGGTTCCGTTGCGTTCATCCGCGCCGTAGTGGCTCAGCGCAACTACAAGTCCGCCGAAGAAGTGGAAGAAATCGAAAAGGCGTGCAACGTCACTGCCGATATGCACATCACTGCCATGCAGGTGCTTCGTCCCGGTATGTACGAATACGAAGTGGTGGCGGAGATGAACCGGGTGGCAGAGTCCGCCAACTGCGAACTATCCTTTGCCACGATTGCCACGGTGAACGGGCAGACGCTGCACAACCACTATCACGGCAACCGGGTGAAGTCCGGCGACTTGTTCCTGATTGACGCAGGCGCCGAGCTCCCGTCGGGCTATTGCGGCGACATGTCTTCCACCGTTCCCGCCGACAAGACCTTCACGCCACGCCAGCGTGCGGTGTACGAGATTCAGAACGCCATGCACATCGAGTCGGTGAAAGCGCTTCGACCGGGCATTCCCTATATGGAAGTGTACGACCTCTCCGCCCGTGTCATGGTGGAAGGCTTGAAGGAACTGGGCCTAATGAAGGGAAATGCCGACGATGCAGTGCGCGAAGGCGCCCATGCGCTGTTCTATCCCCACGGACTGGGCCACATGATGGGTTTGGACGTGCACGATATGGAGAACTTCGGCGAGGTATGGGTCGGCTACAACGGTCAGCCCAAGAGTACGCAGTTCGGCCGCAAGAGCCAGCGTCTTGCCATTCCGTTGGAGCCAGGTTTCGTTCACACCGTGGAACCGGGCATCTACTTCATTCCCGAACTAATCGACCTTTGGAGGGGTGAGAAGAAGTTTACGGACTTCATCAACTACGACAAGGTGGAGGAATACCGCGACTTCGGCGGCATCCGCAACGAAGAAGACTACTTGATTACCGAAACTGGCGCTCGCCGCTTGGGCAAGAAGATTCCGTTGACTCCGGAAGAAGTGGAAGCATTGCGATAAACAACCGATATAATTTTATACACTCTACCCTCACGCCCTCACTTTTCCTCTCCAGCCCTTTAACCATCGGGGTTTGAGAGGTGAGTGAGGGCAAATTTTTAATGGTGAGGGCAAGTTTTACCCTCACTCTTGAAATCTCTCCTGAAATCTCTTTCGGAATACCCCTGCCCGCCACTTCTTTCCCCTGCGCTTTTGGCGGCTTTTCCCTCTGTTTCTTATGCAGAACACCTTTCATTCTTCTGCATTACCCCTGGGTTTCTTCTTTCAAAGCCTTTTGTTTATCCACCGTTCACTATAATGAACAAATCTGTTCATATAAGTTATCCAATTGAATCACCCTATTAGTCTAATCCGTTCACTAGTATGAGCTGTTGATGAATGCACGCCTTTTATAAGACAAACCAACCTGTTTTATACCATAAACCCCTGGGAATGATACAACAAACCAACGTGCAAACCAAGGCTAACCCCTCTCATTCTCTCCCGTCCCATCCGTCCCAAAACTCACAACCCTCTTTCTTTTAAACACAAATAACGCGGATATCCCCGGACTACCTTTAAGTAAATCCGTGAAAATCCGCGTCATCCGTGCCTAAAATCCTCACAAAGTGACCAGCAGGCACCAGCGTAAGGCATGTAATTGGCTTTTTCTTTATTTACGCGTGCAGCTCCAGCACAAACCGCGCCCCTTTGGTATAGCTGCTGTCCAGCGTCAGGGTGCCGTTCATCTTGGTGGCAATGAGCGAACAGATGGGGAGTCCCAGCCCGTCGCCTTGCGTCAGGTCTTTCACTTCGGTGAAGGGCTTGAACAGGTTGTCGCGCAGCTCTTCGGGCACGCCGCAGCCCGTGTCGCTGATGATGAACTGATGCGTGTGTGCTCCGCGCTTCTTGAAGTCCAGCCAGATTTTGCCTCCCTCGGGCGTATACTCGGCAGCGTTGCGCAAGAGGTGCAGCAAGACGCGCTCCAGGTGCTCCGGGTTAATCTTCACATTCAGTTTGGGGGCATTCGCGGTAAGGCTGACGTCCGGCTTGACACACGGCTTCACCTTGTCCAGAATGTTTTCGCAGAAGTTTGCGATGTTCTTTTCCTCCACTTCATAAGGTTCGGAAAGGGTGGTCTCCAGTTCCGAAAGCTCCTGGATGTGGGCGGAGAAGGCGCGCAGGGCTTGTACGCCCGGCAGTCTCGGGTCCAGGGTATCGAGCGTCGGTTCCATCTGGGCGGAGATGTTCTGGATGAACTTTGTTTTCAGCTCGTTGTGGTCGTTGGCTATCTGGATGGCCTTTTTCTGTTTGCGGGTCAGCATCACGAAGCGCAGCAGCACGATGCCGCCTATCACCAGCACGGCGGCAAGGATGGCTGCCAGCACGCAGAGGCCGATGATGATGTATTGCTTGGAGGACAGGGAGTCGTCCTTCTCCTGGATGGTGGCGAGGCTTTCGTCGTATTTCCGCTTCAGGACGTTCAGTTCGTCCTGCGCCGTCAGTATCTTCACGGAGTCGGTCCAGACGATGTACTTGTCGTAGGTGCGTGCCACCAGGCCGGCGTTGTTTGCCTTGCGGGCGATGCCGATAAGCGTTTTGTAGCATTCGTCCACTTTGGCGTAGTTCTTTTGCTCCTTATATTGGCTTATCAGTTTGCGGAAGGCGGCGTCTCCCTGCGAGTTCATGCCGAAGGTGTAGTAATAGACGGCCTGGGTGTAGAGCAGGTCGTTGTTCAGCGAGTCGTTCTTGGCGGTTCGGGCGATTTCTTCCAGCCGGGCCAGTTGGTCTTTGGCGCGGGCGGGGTTCTTGGTGTTGATGTACATCTGCATCCGTTCCTTGTTGACGCGGAAGTGCAGTTCGGGGAATGCCTTGTTCAGCTTCTGTTCGCCCGCGGTAACCAGCATGTCGGCGCCGCGCAGTAGCTCGAAAGCCTCTTTGTGGTAGTTCTCACGGTGGTAGAGGGCGCTGGCGTTGACGCCGCACTCCACGGCCTGGTCGTATTTCTCTTGGCTGGAATAGGCGTTATAGGCTTGCAGGAATAGGTAGCGCGCCTTGATGTATTCTTTTTTTGCCAGGCTTTCCTGTGCCTGTTTCATCAGTTCGTCGGCGCGGTTTTGGGCATAGACTTGCGTGCAAAGGCAAATCATTGCCAGCAGAAATATGGATAAGATTCGTTTCATAACCGTTAGTTTGATTAAATTGCTGACAAAGTTATAACATTCTTTGCTTGGTTGTATACGGATGGATATAATTTTTCCCCTTTCAGCCCCGTCAGTACTTGAAACTGCTGCCCCCCAGGAACTCGCGTAGCAGGGAAGTGGGCGGAATCTCCTTGTCCTGTATGGGCGTGAAGTATTTGATGAACTTCAACAGCCGGTAGGCTTCGGCATATTCGGGACAGTTTCGCGGCACGCTGGTCAGGATGGGTTCGGCATGGCAACGCAGCACGGCGAACTCGAACAGCAAGGCGGAGTTGAACATCACATCGGCGTTTTCCTGATAGGGGAATATCCATTTGTCTTCGCCCGCCCGCACGCTGGGCCAGCGCGAGATGGTCTCCTGCGCGGAATAGCCGCGGTAATTGAAGTCGCGGATGATGCGGCGCAGCAACCGGTTGTCTGTGGTCGGTATCCAGTTGTGGTCGTCCAGGGAGATAGTGGTCAGTGCTGAAACGTATATCTTATACTTATTCGTGTCGGGTATCTGGGGCGTCAGTTCGGGGTTCAGGGCGTGGATGCCTTCCAGTATTAGGATGGTGTGCTCGTCCAGCCGCATCTTGTCGCCTTTGTACTCTTTCTTGCCCAGGGTGAAGTTGTAGCGGGGCAGTTCCACCTCCTCGCCACGCAGCAGGGCTTGCAACTGCCGGTTGAACAGTTCCAGGTCGAGGGCGTAGAGCGATTCGTAATCGTAGTTGCCCTTCTCGTCCAGGGGCGTGTCTTTGCGGTCCACGAAGTAATTGTCCAGCGATACGGGGAAGGGGCGGAGGCCGTTGGTCATCAACTGCACGGACAGGCGCTTGCTGAAAGTGGTCTTGCCCGAAGAAGACGGGCCGGAGATAAGCACCAGCTTCACGCGGTTGCCGTTCTCGCCCCGGTGGTAGATTTCGTCGGCAATCTGGGCAATCTTCTTCTCCTGCAAGGCTTCCGCCACGTTGATGAGGTCGGTGGCGTGCCCTTCTTCGCAGGCAAGGTTGAAGTCGCCCACGTTGCTCAGCCCCATGATGTAGTTCCAGCGCAGGTGTTCCTTGAAGACGTCCAGCATCTTTTCCTGCTTCACCACCTCCTCCAGCACATCCGGATTTTCGCGGTTGGGGATGCGCAGCAGCAGGCCGTCGTAGTATTTCACGATGTCGAACAGGCGGATGAATCCCGTGCTGGGCAGCAGGTTTCCGTAGTAGTAGTCCACGGTATCGCCCAGTGTATAATAATAGGTATAGAGGGAACCGGAGGTTTCGAGCAGTTTCACCTTGTCGTTCATTCCCCGTTCGCTGAAGACGCGCACGGCTTCGGCGGTGTGGCATTCGGTGCGGCGGAAGGGGATGTTCCGGGCGATGATTTCCTGCATCCGCTTCTTGATGGCCGCCACGTCTTCCAGTGTGACGGAACGCCCGATGCGCAGGTTGCAGAAGTAACCCTTGGAGACGGGATGCTCCACGAACAGCTTTCCTTCGGGGAACAGTTCGCTCACCGCCTTGTAGAGGATGAAACAGAGCGAACGGACGTAGGTGCGCATCCCCGACGAGTCGCGCACGTCGAGAAACTCCACATCTTTATTATTATATACTCGGAAATTCAGTCCTTCGGAGCGATTGTTTACCTTGGCGCTGACCACCTGGTAGGGGAAATTCAGATTAAATCCGTAATAAATATCCAAAAGTGAACTCCCGATAGGGAATTCTTTAAGAATATTATTATTTTTGCAACAGATTTGTAACATGTGTTTCATGATGTCTTTTTTGCAGTATTTACTCGTTAAATATAGGGCATTATAACAAGTGGCACAAAGAAACCCTTTAATAAATTAGAGATGGAGTACTCTTTTTATGATTTTTTAAAGCTGCTCGGCTCGCTGGCCTTATTTCTGTATGGTATGAAAATAATGAGCGAGGGGCTTCAAAAATTTGCCGGAGACCGGCTGCGGAAGATTTTAACTGCTATGACGACCAACCGGGTGACCGGCGTACTGACAGGTGTGCTGATAACGGCGCTAATCCAGTCTTCTTCCGCCACGACGGTGATGGTAGTGAGTTTTGTAAATGCCGGTTTGTTATCCTTGTCGCAGTCTATCGGCGTCATCATGGGTGCCAACATCGGTACCACCGTGACCGCGTGGATTATCTCGGCCTTGGGCTTCAAGGTGGATGTCGCCGCCTTCGCCCTTCCCCTGCTGGCTTTCGGCATTCCGCTGCTGTTCTCGCAGAAAAGCACCCGCAAGTCCATCGGTGAGTTCATCTTCGGCTTCGCCTTCCTGTTTATGGGCTTGTCGCTGTTGCAGGCAAACGCGCCCGACCTGAAGCAGAACCCCGAAATGCTTGCCTTCGTGCAGGACTACACCGACATGGGTTACATGTCCATCCTGCTGTTCGTCTTCATCGGCACCATCCTGACGATGGTGGTGCAGGCTTCGGCGGCGACGATGGCCATCACGCTGATTATGTGTGCCAACGGATGGATTAGTTTCGAACTGGGCGCGGCACTGGTGCTGGGCGAAAACATCGGTACGACGATTACCGCCAACCTGGCGGCGCTGACCGGTAACACGCAGGCGAGGAGGGCTGCATTGGCTCACCTGGTGTTCAATGTCTTCGGTGTGATTTGGGTGTTGTGCCTGTTCGTGCCGTTCACCAACGCCATCTCCTGGTTTGTGGACAACGTGATGGGTTCCAACGACCCCGGCGTGGCTGTTTCGTTCAAGCTGTCCGCCTTCCACACCTGCTTTAATATCTGCAACGTGCTGATACTGATTTGGTTCGTCAAGTTCATCGAGCGTACGGTCTGCGCCATCATCTCGCCCAAGGAGCAGGAGGAGGAATACCGGTTGCGGTATATCACGGGCGGTATGCTGTCTACGGCAGAGCTTTCCATCTTGCAGGCAAGCAAGGAAATCCATCTGTTTGCCGAACGCACCCACCGCATGTTCGGCATGGTGCGCGACCTGCTGCATACCGAGAAGGACGACGACTTCAACAAACTCTTCAGCCGCATCGAGAAGTACGAGAACATCAGTGACAGCATGGAACTGGAAATCGCCAACTACCTGAACCAGGTGTCCGAAGGACGGCTGAGTTCGGAAAGTAAGTTGCAGATACGGGCCATGCTGCGCGAAGTGACCGAGATAGAGAGCATCGGCGACAGTTGCTACAACCTGGCGCGCACCATCAACCGCAAGCGGCAGACCAACCAGGACTTCACGGAGAAGCAATACGAGCACATCCACTTCATGATGAAGCTGACGGATGACGCGCTGTCACAGATGATTGTGGTGGTAGAGCGCACCGACCATCAGAGCGCCGACGTGAACAAGTCCTTTAACATCGAAAACGAAATCAACAATTACCGCAACCAGTTGAAGAACCAGAACATCCTGGACGTCAACAACAAGGAATACGATTACCAGATGGGCGTCTACTACATGGACATCATCGCCGAATGCGAAAAGCTGGGCGACTATGTGGTGAACGTAGTGGAAGCGAGCAGCGATATCAAAGAAAAGAAAGCGTCTTAGGACGCTTTCTCAAATTCATCTTTGCCTACTCCGCAAAGGGGGCAAACCCAATCGTCGGGAAGGTCTTCGAAGGCTGTTCCCGGTTCGATTCCGTTCTCGGGGTCACCCTTCTCCGGGTCATACACGTATTCGCAGACGGTGCAAATGTACTTTTCCATATCCATATTCTTTAATTTTAATGCATTTTTATAACAATAGTCCCGGCCTTTTTGTTCTATAACCAAACGAAAAAACGGGGGCTTCCGCCTTCCGGGCAACAGGGATTCAGTAGCGGGCGAGTGCGGTTTTGTAAACCTATAAAAAGATTTAATAACACTCGCTATACGGAATTATTGTTGTATTTTTGCATTTCAAAATTAAACCTAAGACTTGCATGACTGCAACCAAGGAAGATTTTAATCACGTCGGCCTGACCGACGAACAGGTGCGGAAGAGCCGTGCCGAGCATGGAGTGAACCTCCTGACGCCTCCCAAGCGTCCCTCTTTGTGGAAACTGTATCTTGAAAAGTTCGAAGACCCCGTTGTAAGAGTATTGTTGGTGGCCGCCGTCTTTTCGCTGATTATTTCCATAGTGGAGAACGAGTACGCCGAAACCATCGGAATCATTGCCGCCATCCTGCTGGCGACCGGTATCGGCTTCTTCTTTGAATACGATGCCAACAAGAAATTCGATTTGCTCAATGCCGTCAACGAGGAAACCTTGGTGAAGGTGGTCCGCAACGGCCGTGTACAGGAAATCCCCCGCAAGGACGTAGTAGTGGGTGACCTTGTGCTGCTGGAAACCGGCGAGGAAGTCCCTGCCGACGGCGATTTGCTGGAAGCCATCTCCATGCAGGTGAACGAATCGAACCTGACGGGCGAGCCGGTGGTGAACAAAACCACCGTAACGGCCGACTTTGACGAGGAGGCTACCTACGCCTCGAACCGGGTGCTGCGCGGGACGACCGTGGTAGACGGCCACGGCACCATGCGCGTGGACTGCGTGGGCGACGAAACCGAGATAGGCCAGGTGGCGCGGCAAAGCACCGAGCAGAGCACCGAACCCACCCCGCTGAACATCCAGTTGAAGAAACTGGCGAGCCTGATCGGTAAAATCGGTTTCTCGGTGGCGGGACTGGCTTTTGCCATCTTCTTTATAAAAGATGTGTTGCTGGTTTATGACTTCGCGTCTTTCCACACGCTGCAAGACTGGTTGCCGGCACTCAAATCCACCCTGCAATACTTCATGATGGCGGTGACGCTGATTGTGGTGGCGGTTCCCGAGGGACTGCCGATGAGCGTCACGCTCAGCCTGGCGCTGAACATGCGGCGGATGCTTTCCACCAACAACCTGGTGCGCAAGATGCACGCCTGCGAGACGATGGGTGCGATTACGGTCATCTGCACCGACAAGACGGGAACGCTGACGCAGAACCTGATGCAGGTGCACGAAACCGCTTTCTACGGACTGAAGGACGGCAAGGAACTGGGCGGAGACGAGTTGAGCAAGCTGGTGAAAGAAGGAATCAGCGCCAATTCCACCGCCTTCCTGGAAGAAAACGCTCCCGGCGAGAAGCCGAAAGGAGTGGGGAACCCGACCGAAGTGGCTCTGCTGCTGTGGCTCGACGCCCAGGGACAGGATTACCTGCAATTGCGCGAAGGCGCCCGGACGCTCGACCAGTTGACCTTCTCCACCGAACGGAAATACATGGCAACCCTGGTGCAGTCTCCCCTGCTGGGCAAGAAGGTGCTGTATGTGAAGGGGGCGCCCGAAATCGTCCTGGGCAAGTGCCGGGACGTGGTGCTGGCAGACCAATGCGTGGATGCCGCTGCCTACCGTCCGACGGTGGAGGCGCAACTGCAAAACTACCAGAACATGGCGATGCGTACGCTGGGATTTGCCTATAAGATAGTGGACGATACGAATACGGACGATTGCGTGGAGTTGGTTGCCCGCAACGACCTGTCTTTCCTCGGAGTAGTTGCCATCAGCGACCCCATCCGTCCCGATGTGCCTGCGGCGGTGGCGCAATGCCGCTCGGCGGGCATCGATGTGAAAATCGTCACGGGCGACACCCCGGGCACGGCAACGGAGATTGCCCGCCAGATCGGTTTGTGGCAACCGGACGACACGGAACGCAACCGCATTACCGGCGCCGCCTTTGCCGAACTGACGGATGAAGAGGCGCTGGACCGGGTGATGGACCTGAAGATTATGTCGCGTGCCCGTCCCACGGACAAGCAAAGACTGGTGCAGTTGTTGCAGCAGAAGGGTGCGGTGGTAGCCGTCACCGGCGACGGCACCAACGATGCGCCCGCGCTGAACCATGCGCAAGTAGGGCTGTCGATGGGAACCGGTACGTCGGTGGCCAAAGAGGCGAGCGACATTACCCTGCTGGACGATTCGTTCAACAGCATCGGCACCGCCGTGATGTGGGGACGTTCGCTCTATAAGAATATACAGCGCTTCATCGTGTTCCAGTTGACTATCAACTTCGTGGCATTGTTTATCGTGCTGCTCGGCTCGCTGGTCGGCACCAACCTGCCGCTCACCGTGACACAGATGTTGTGGGTGAACCTGATTATGGACACCTTTGCCGCCCTGGCGCTGGCATCCATTCCTCCCAGTGCGAGCGTCATGAACGAGAAGCCCCGCAAGAGCACCGACTTCATCATTACCCCGGCGATGCGGAACAACATCTTCGGGATGGGACTGATATTCCTGGTGCTGCTGATGGGGATGCTGTTCTGGTTCGAGCATATGGAAGGGGGCATGACGACCCGGCGGCTGACTGTCTTCTTCACGTTCTTCGTGATGCTCCAGTTCTGGAACCTGTTCAACGCGCGGGTGTTCGGTACGTCCGATTCGGCCTTCAAGGGCATGTCGCGCTCGTACGGCATGGAACTGGTGGTGCTCGCCATCTTGGGCGGACAATTCATTATCGTACAGTTCGGCGGGGCGGTCTTCCGCACGGAGCCGCTCGACCTGACTACGTGGCTGATTATCATCTTCTCCACTTCGCTGGTGCTGTGGGTGGGCGAACTGGTTCGTTTTATTCGACGTTTGACGCATAAGTAAACATGAAAAGAAAAGGAATTAAGAACCTTATTATAGATTTGGGCGGTGTGCTGCTCGATCTCGACTATCAACGCTGTCTGGACAACTTTAGAAAGCTGGGGCTGCCCGACGTGGAGCATACCCTCGACGTCCATCATCAGCAGGAGTTCTTCCGTGATTTTGAAAAGGGACTGATTACGAGTGTCGATTTCCGGAACGTTATCCGGGAGAAGATAGGAAAGCTGATTACCGACTCGCGCATCGATGCCGCCTGGAACAGTTTCCTGGTGGGCATTCCTGCCTACAAGCTCGACTTGCTGCTGGCGTTGCGCAAGGATTATGTGGTCTATCTGCTGAGCAACACCAACGAACTGCATTGGCGGTGGGCGTGCAAGTATGCTTTCCCTTACAAGACGTTCCGGGTGGAGGATTATTTCGAGCAGGCGTTCCTTTCGTTTCAGATGAAGATGGCGAAGCCGGACGAGGAAATCTTCCGGAAAGTGCTGGATGAAACCGGTATGGAACCCGCTGAGACGTTCTTTATCGACGATTCGCCGGTGAACTGCCGCACGGCGGAGGCGATGGGCATCTCGACCTATACCCCGAAGGCGGGGGAGGACTGGAGCCATCTGTTCAAATAAACTTTCCCTATAGAATCCGCTAAGACAAAGGTTTAAAGTATGCAATTGCTTGAAGGGACATCCGCTAAGGAGATACGGCCGAGTGTAGCCACCATCGGTTTCTTCGATGGGGTACACCGGGGGCATCGCTACCTGATAGAACAGGTGCGCGAGGCGGCGGCCGCACGCGGGCTTGCTTCGTCGGTGATTACCTTTCCGGTGCACCCGCGCAAGGTGATGCAGTCCGGATTTACGCCGCAGTTGCTTACCACTTGCCGGGAGAAGACCGACCTGCTTGCCGGGGCGGGTGTGGACTATTGCATTATGCTTCCTTTTACTCGCGAACTCGCCCGGCTCTCTGCCCGGCAGTTCATGGCTATCCTGAAAGAAGACTATCGGGTACAAGCCTTGGTGGTGGGCTACGACCACCGTTTCGGGCATAACCGCAGCGAAGGCTTCGAAGACTATGTGAGGTATGGGCAGGAAATGGGGATGGAAGTTATTCCCGCGCGCGCCTATTCCGAAGGCGAACTGACGGTCAGTTCGTCCATCATCCGCCGGCTGCTGCTGGAAGGAAACGTCTCGGAGGCGGCGAATTGCCTGGGTTACTATTATTTCCTGGAAGGGACAGTGGTAGGAGGCTACCGCGTCGGCAGGAAAATAGGCTATCCTACTGCCAATCTCCGCGTGGATGATGCCGAAAAGCTTGTTCCCGCCGATGGCGTCTATGCCGTGTATGTAGTGGTGGACGGGCAGCAATATACGGGAATGCTGAGCATCGGTTACCGTCCTACCTTAAATCTGTCTCTTATACACATCTCCGAGCCCACGAGACCGGAGCCTATCTCG
>ENA-OYYE01000680-OYYE01000680.1-human-gut-metagenome-genome-assembly--contig:-NODE-680-length-16161-cov-6.081212_pt1 | contig 16161 bp, 12 predicted proteins | sample MGYA00243244_ERZ653437 | MGnify/ENA primary metagenome ERZ653437 (study PRJEB26926, sample SAMN06165130) | human gut metagenome | biome: ENVO:00009003; feature: ENVO:2100002; material: ENVO:00002003...
CTGCTTGCTTCGGTGCTGCTTTCTTGAGCTTGCATCCTACTAAATATGCAGAAGAGCTGGTTAAGAAGATGAACAAGGTAGGTGCTAAGGCTTACTTGGTGAACACCGGTTGGAACGGTAGCGGCAAGCGTATCTCTATCAAAGATACTCGTGGTATCATCGACGCTATCCTGGACGGTTCTATCGACAAGGCTCCTACGAAGAGCATTCCTTACTTCGATTTCGTAGTTCCGACAGAATTGCCGGGTGTTGATCCGAAGATCCTTGACCCGCGTGATACTTACGATTGCGCTTGCAAGTGGGAAGAAAAGGCTAAAGACCTGGCTGGCCGCTTCATCAAGAACTTCGCTAAGTTCACCGGTAACGAAGCTGGTAAGGCTTTGGTTGCTGCTGGTCCGAAACTCTAATAGAACCAGATTACATATTTTTAAGGCGGCTTCCGGCAACGGGAGCCGCTTTTTTTTTGTTGCCATTTATAAAATACCTACTTTTGTATCAAATGAATGAGAATATGAGAGATACGCTAAAAATCAGAGTCAAGGATTTCCGTGCTATAGCCGAAGCCGAGATTACTTTAGATGGCATTACCGTAGTATCCGGCGAGAACGGATGTGGGAAAAGTACATTATCCAAATTATTGTATTATACTTTCAAGACTGCCAACGAATATGATGATTATATCAACTATTCTTTAGCCGTATCTGTAGACAAAATACTTGAAGCGATAGTAAACGTTGTGAAAGATACTGTTCCTTTATTAAGACCGCATCTCTCTGAGAAAACGCTGCAAGATCTTACTGATTTTCATAAACCGCCTATAAATTTCTATTCTACTCAAAACCTCGACTTGAAGAAACTTTGTATTGATTATCCTCAAGTCTTAAAGGAAATAGGAAAAGACCTATTTTTATCATTCCTTTCAGATGATATTTATAAGAACTATCTGAACAGGAATTCTATTATCCTATCTAACATTTTAATAGAAAATGGGAAAGGAACTCCCGCTGAGACCAAACCTTGGAATCAAATCTGTGACGAATTATCTTCTCTAATAGAAGAACTCTTCGACCGTGCCCAACATAAGATAGAAGAAAGAAATATCAACCTGCTTGACGAGACCTTCTTCCGTTTCTTCGATGAGGAAATAAAGGAAAAGTTCAATCTGTACGAATACAACACCTGCATTACCGATAGGAAATCGAAGAGACTGCTAAACTTAAGTTCGGTTAAGCAGACAATCTATATCGACACCCCGATGGCAGCAGGCCTATCAAGCGGTTTCCCGCATTGGAAAGACTTAAACGAGAAGCTTGGTCAGAATAATTTAGGTGCAACCACCAAAGAAAACATTGTTCAACGAATCATAACCACAGATATTCTCCATGGCTCTATAAATATAGACCGAAAATTAAACGAGCGATTTGAATATCAACGGCAGGACGGGTTAAAGATAAACTTGCTTGACTGTGCTACCGGCATCAAATCTTTCGCTATATTGCAGCTACTGCTCAAGAACGGTTCGTTAAACAATAAGACAATGCTGATTATCGATGAACCGGAAGTACATCTGCATCCCCAATGGATTGTGGAATATGCACGTATGCTTGTCTTGTTAAACAAAGAATTAGGAGTAAAACTATTTATCGCCACTCACAACCCGGATATGATAAGTGCCATCAAATACATTTCGGAAAAAGAAGATGTCTCCCAACAATTAAATTTCTATTTAGCGCAAAGTAATCCTGATTTCACCTATGGGTACAAAGCGTTAGGAGGGGATATTGACGAGATTTTCGGTTCGTTCAATATTGCCATAGACAGAATTAATCTATATGGAGAGGTCGAAGATGAAATATTGTAAAGACACCACTTGCAAGCATGAGTTGGCCCAAATGTACCCTCATTGTTTACAAGAAATTTCCTCTTACATGAAAAAGGAAGGAGGCAAAGGAAACTTGTTTGTAAAACAGGAGCTATGCATTAACATAGATGAAGTGGAACGCAAAAATCCAAATGCCAACAAAGAGGCTACCATGGACATGAGTATCGGAGTGAATTTCGACAACTACAAACATTACATGCTACTTGTGGAACTACGTTTCAACTATAAATCGCCAAAGAATATCTCTGAAACAAACATTCGCAATAAAATAACCCATTCCAAAGAATTAGTAAAAGGAACCATTGTCCCAAACTACATTTTCCTTTTCCCCAAGCAATGCAAGAATGAGGCTCGCGCTCATTTCAACAGGATATTTGGAGGGAAAAAGGTTTCATGCACTATCATGGACGAAGAAGAATTTTATAATCATTATTTTGAATAAACAGTACGCATTATGAAAAACTTAAAGTTAGTCTTAGCAGGCATCGGCCTCATGTTGTTCTGTGGATGTGGCACACAAGCACAGAAAGAAAGCGAAAGCACTGCTCCCGCAAACAGTAAGGAAAATGCCGTGATAGAAACCATCCTGTCACGCCGCAGTATCCGCAAGTACAAACCGCAAGCGGTAAACCGCGATACGATGGAAATTATCCTCGATTGCGGCATCAATGCCCCCAACGGGCAAAACAAACAATCGTGGGCAATACGTGTAGTGGATAATCCCGAGTTCATCAACGGGCTGACGGAAATCTATAAAGAAAAGAATCCGAACGCGGCAAAAGATGCCAATTTCAAGAATATGTTCCGCAATGCGCCGACAGTGGTATTTATTGGGAACGACACCTCGTATGACTTGTCACAGATAGATTGCGGACTGCTGGGTGAAAATATGATTCTTTCGGCCTGGTCGATGGGAATCGGTTCCTGCTGCTTGGGAGGCCCTACCCGCTTCATAACTTCTACCCCCGAAGCTGCCGAATATCTGAAGAAACTGGATTTACCGAAGGGGTATCAACTTCTCTACTGCATCGCATTCGGCTATCCGGACGAAACACCGGCAGCTAAGCCGAGAGATAATGCTAAGATAAAATACATTGAATAATTTACTATTTGACGATTTACTATTTACTATTTGGCTGCGCGGTGAAGGGTGACATTCACGGACTATCAAATAGTAAATAGTAAATAGTCAAATAGTAAATAACCTTAGTTTTTATTTGCGCGTTTCCGCTCAATCTCATCCAAGATAACCTTACGCATACGCATCGACTTCGGTGTCACTTCCACGTATTCGTCCTCCTTGATGTACTCCAAGGCTTCTTCCAGAGAGAACTGCACGGGCGGAATCAGACGAGCTTTTTCATCAGAACCCGAGGCACGCATATTAGTCAACTTCTTGGATTTGGTGACATTCACCACCAAGTCATTGTCGTGCGAATGTTCACCTACCACCTGTCCGGCATAGACTTCTTCCTGCGGGAAGATAAAGAACTTACCGCGGTCTTGCAGTTTGTCGATGGCATAGGCAAAAGCCGTTCCGCTTTCCATTGCAATGATGGAACCGTTGGTACGGCGCTCGATTTCACCCTTATACGGTTGGTATTCTTTAAAGCGGTGCGCCATAATAGCCTCACCGGCAGAAGCAGTCAGCACATTGGTACGCAAACCGATGATACCGCGCGACGGCATGTCAAATTCGAGATTCACACGCTCGCCCGCACTTTCCATCTTCACCATCTCACCCTTACGGCGGGTAACCATATCAATCATCTTGCTGGCAAATTCTTCGGGAACGTTGATGGTCAGCTCTTCGATAGGCTCGCACTTCACGCCGTCGATTTCCTTAAAGATAACCTGCGGTTGTCCTACCTGCAACTCATATCCTTCACGGCGCATGGTTTCAATCAGCACGGACAAATGAAGAACGCCGCGTCCGGAAACAATCCATTTTCCGTCTTCTTCGCTCTTGCGCACCCGTAAGGCAAGGTTCTTATCCAGTTCTTTCATCAGGCGGTCGTGGATGTGACGGGAAGTCACAAACTTACCTTCCTTACCGAAGAACGGAGAATCATTAATGGTGAACAACATACTCATGGTCGGTTCGTCGATGGCAATCGGCGGCAGCGCTTCCGGATTCTCGTAATCACAGATGGTGTCTCCGATTTCGAACCCTTCGATACCTACCAGTGCGCAAATGTCTCCGGAAGAAACCTCCTGCACCTTTACGCGTCCCATACCTTCGAAAGTATGCAATTCCTTTATCTTCGACTTTACAATCGAACCGTCACGCTTAGCCAGCGACACATTCATACCTTCCTTTATCGTACCGCGATGCACGCGTCCCACGGCAATACGGCCGGTATAAGCAGAATAGTCCAGAGAGGTAACCAACATCTGCGGCGTACCTTCCAACTGTTCGGGCGCCGGAATGTTTTCAAGAATACAATCCAGCAACGGATAAATATTGTCTGTGGGTTTCTGCCAGTCGGTGCTCATCCAGCCGTTCTTGGCCGAACCGTAGATTACCGGGAAATCAAGCTGGTCTTCAGTGGCATTCAGGCTGAACATCAAGTCAAACACCATCTCATACACTTCCTCGGGACGGCAGTTGGGCTTATCCACTTTATTCACCACAACAATCGGCTTCAACCCGATTTGCAGAGCTTTCTGCAATACGAAACGTGTTTGCGGCATCGGGCCTTCGAAAGCATCTACCAGCAGAATACATCCGTCCGCCATGTTCAATACGCGTTCCACTTCACCCCCGAAGTCGCTGTGCCCCGGAGTATCGATAATATTAATCTTCGTGTCTTTATAATTAATGGAAACGTTCTTGGAAAGAATCGTTATACCCCTCTCTCGCTCCAGGTCGTTGTTATCCAACATTAATTCACCTGTACTCTGGTTGCTACGGAAAAGGTTTCCGGCCAAAAGCATCTTATCAACGAGCGTCGTTTTCCCATGGTCGACATGGGCAATAATTGCAATGTTTCTAATATTTTGCATATAATACCTATTATTTGGGGGACAAAGGTACTAATTTTGCATTAGATATGAGTAATGGAGAAGATTTTTTTGCTGAATATCATGGATATATAAAAGATAATATCTATCTTTGCACGCTCGAAAGAGAAAAAATTATCAACTTTTTAATTAAACATTATGTATTTAGACGCTGCTAAGAAGCAAGAAATCTTCGGCAAGTACGGAAAGTCTAACACTGATACTGGGTCAGCTGAATCTCAGATAGCTTTGTTCTCATACCGTATTGCCCACCTGACTGAGCACATGAAGCTCAACAGAAAAGATTATAGTACAGAAAGAGCTTTGACTATGTTGGTAGGTAAACGTCGTGCTTTGCTCGACTACCTGAAAGCAAAAGATATCACCAGATATCGTGATATCATCAAAGAGCTCGGCTTGCGTAAGTAATCACTTACTGCGAACAAAATTTAAAAGCCGTTTCCTCTCTATGGAGGAAACGGCTTTTATTTTTTATCTTTCTCCCTTGCTTGGATATAAAATTTCATTAATTTTGCAGCAAAACGAATTAAATTATAACCTTTTACCGGGAAAATACATTCAACATTATGGATACAAGCAAAATCGTAGGAGAAAAAATTAAATCACTCCGTGAGAACAAAGGAATCTCAATAGAAGAACTTGCCGAACGCTCAGGATTGGCCATTGAACAAATAGAACGTATCGAAAACAATATTGACTTGCCTTCATTGGCTCCACTTATCAAAATAGCCCGCGTATTGGGCGTACGTCTGGGCACTTTCCTCGACGACCAGGACGAAACAGGTCCGGTAGTCTCACGCAAGATGGAAGCTACAGACACGATCAGCTTCTCAAACAACGCTATCCATTCGCGCAAACACATGCAGTATCATTCACTGTCCAAGTCAAAAGCCGACCGCCATATGGAGCCGTTCATCATCGATGTAGCCCCTACACAAGACAGTGATTTTGTACTTTCTTCTCACGAAGGAGAAGAATTCATCATGGTCATGGAAGGTGTCATGGAAATCAGTTACGGAAAAAGCACTTACCTGCTCGAAGAAGGTGACAGTATCTACTATGATTCCATCGTCCCCCATCACGTTCATGCTTATGAAGGACAAGCCGCCAAAATCCTGGCAGTAATCTATACACCCATTTAATGATCAGCAATGATCGCTCTACACATTACTAAAAACATGCAACTATACGAAAGAACACTCGGACAATGGCTTGAACATTGGGCCGAAACAACACCGGACAAAGAATATATTGTATACTCCGACCGCAACTTGCGCTTCACCTGGAAGCAATTCAACAAGCGGGTAGACGATATGGCGAAAGGATTGATTGCCATCGGAGTGGAAAGAGGTACCCACGTCGGAATCTGGGCAGCAAACGTACCGGACTGGCTTACCTTATTATATGCCTGCGCGAAGATAGGTGCAGTCTACGTAACGGTAAACACCAACTATAAACAGGCCGAACTGGAATACTTGTGCGAGAACTCGGATATGCATACGCTCTGCATTGTCAACGGCGAAAAAGACAGCGACTTTGTACAGATGACCTACACCATGCTTCCGGAACTGAAAACCTGCGAACGAGGACATCTGAAAAGCGAGCGTTTTCCTTATATGAAGAACGTAATCTACGTAGGACAGGAGAAACATCGCGGAATGTACAACACACAGGAGATCCTGTTGCTAGGCGATAACATAGAAGACACCGAGCTCAACGAACTCAAGTCGCAGGTCGATTGCCACGATGTGGTAAACATGCAATATACATCAGGAACAACCGGATTTCCCAAAGGGGTTATGCTGACACATTACAATATCAGCAATAATGGTTTCCTGACCGGAGAACACATGAAATTCACGGGCAATGATAAACTCTGCTGTTGTGTTCCATTGTTCCACTGCTTCGGTGTAGTGCTGGCCACCATGAACTGTCTGACTCATGGTTGTACTCAAGTGATGGTGGAACGTTTTGACCCGCTGATCGTATTAGCCTCTATCCATAAAGAGAAATGTACAGCACTTTATGGAGTACCCACTATGTTTATTGCCGAACTGAACCATCCGATGTTCGATATGTTCGATATGTCGAGCCTCCGCACCGGTATCATGGCCGGCTCACTCTGCCCGGTAGAATTGATGAAGCAAGTGGAAGAGAAAATGTATATGAAGGTTACCAGTGTATACGGACTGACAGAAGCAGCCCCCGGAATGACTGCTACACGCATTGACGATCCGTTTGACGTACGTTGTAACACCGTAGGGCGTGACTTTGAATTTACGGAGGTAAAAGTGCTCGATCCTGAAACTGGTGAAGAATGCCCGGTCGGCGTACAGGGGGAAATGTGCAACCGGGGATATAACACCATGAAAGGATATTACAAGAATCCACAAGCTACGGCTGAAGTGATAGACAAAAACAATTTCCTACACTCAGGAGACTTGGGAATCAAGGACGAAGATGGGAATTATCGTATCACAGGACGTATCAAAGATATGATCATCCGTGGTGGAGAGAATATCTATCCCCGTGAGATAGAGGAATTCCTCTATAAGCTCGACGGAGTGAAGGACGTACAGGTATCGGGCATCCCATCTAAAAAATATGGAGAGGCAGTAGGGGCTTTCATCATTTTGCACGAAGGAGTAACCATGCAGGCTTCGGACGTACAAGACTTCTGCCGGAATAAAATCTCCCGCTACAAAATCCCTAAATACATTTTCTTCATTGACGAATTTCCCATGACCGGGAGCGGTAAGATACAAAAATTCAAACTGAAGGATTTAGGACTGAAGCTCTGTGAGGAGCAAGGTATTCAGATTATATAAAGCAGATATGCATGATAAGTGATTAGCGTCTGACGCTAATCACTTATCACTGTCACTATTTTGCCATAGGCAGAGTAAAATAGAAAACAGTTCCTTCTCCCTGTTTGGAACGTACCCAGATACGCCCTCCCATCTTTTCGACAAGCATCCGGCAGATAGTCAGTCCCAATCCTGTCCCTTGCACAAAATCATCTATTTTTCCGAAACGCTGAAAGATGGTGGCCACCCTTTCTGCCGGAATACCTTTCCCCGTATCAGACATGTAAAACTGTACCATATCCGCCTTCTTCTGAAATCCAAAATGAATTTCTCCGACAGAAGTAAATTTAATGGCATTGGTAATCAGATTAACCAAAACCTGAGAAATACGTTCCCAGTCTCCTTGTATGCAAAGTTGCGAATCTACCTCGTCCAGCACAAGCCGAACTTCCGGCTTAACCGATTTCACATGCAATTCATATAACTGTAAACAGATATCTTTCAGCCTCACCGGGTGATAAGAAAGCTCCAAGGAACCGGCTTCAAGTGCCGAAAGATCAAGAATATCATTAAAGAGATTCAACAGAACAGTCGAGTTGTGTTCCACAATATCGGCATACTGTCGCTTTTCACACTCATTGTCCGCTTCAATAATCAGTTTGGAAAAACCTACAATCGCATTCAGAGGAGTACGGATTTCGTGGCTCATATTAGCCAAAAACGAAGATTTCATCCGGTCGGCCTCTTCTGCCTTAATCCGGGCAGCTATAAGCTCCTTTTCCGTCTTCTTGATTTCGGTTACATCCCACGATACTCCGATAATATAAGGATGCTGACCTCCCGAAGGGACAACTGTTTTCATTGTAGTGACCGTACGGACCTCACCGCTCATAGTTGTATAATTCTCCAGATATTCAATACGTCCCAACTTCATCACCTTCAAATCGTCTTCCCGGAAATGTTCGGCATCTTTCTTGTCCGGGAATATATCTGCATCCGTACTACCGACAGCCCTCTGGACAGAGATTCCGGAATGCTCGGCAAAAGCTTTATTCCAATAAAGATAACGAAAATCATTTCCGGTATCCTTCACAAATAAATAGACGGGAATATTGTTCAAAATGTCATTCATCAACGAATTGAGACGTACAATCTCACTTCGCTGGGTCTCATTGATCTTAGCCATCTCAGTCTCCTGCGAGACATCGCGACACATACATAACAAATACTGATCATCCAGCGGAAAAATACGATTTTCATAATGATGGAGTACCCCGTCCAGCATTAGTGAATGTTCAGCTGTCGAACTCTTACCGGTATGGATGACTTTATCCATGTTGTGACGAACACTTTCATACGCTTCTTCGGGAACAATATCTTTTACATTTGAATTAATAATACTATCGGAGGTGGTACCTTCCACATGATTTGTTGTAGGAGATGAAGCCAACTCCACAATGTTCGCATTATGGTCAAAAACAGTCAGCATATCAGGCAATGCATCTAAAATCCGAGTACTGTACCGTTCACGGAATCGCCCTTTTTTCAGAGAGTCGAGTTCGGAAGAGAGGCCTTCCACCTTCTTTTCCAATTTACATACAATTTCCAGTAGTTCCTCTTTCGTTTTATGCTCGTAATGTCCCATGGATTTGAGTCTATTTAAATCTGTTTTGTTGTATATAGCATCACATTACTTGCAAATATAATACATATATCCAAAAAATATCCTACAAATCGAAGTTATTATTGATTAAAAAAGTCGATAGCTTTTGCCCTACTACTCAGAATGTTCTATCTTTGCACCACTTTATATTTTAAACAATTTACATTTATGTCCACAGAATTATTCTCTACCCTGCCCTACAAAGTGGCAGACATCACGCTTGCCGACTTCGGTCGCAAGGAAATCGACTTGGCAGAAAAAGAGATGCCCGGCCTTATGGCTCTTCGCGAAAAATATGGAGAATCCAAACCATTGAAAGGTGCCCGTATCATGGGATCACTGCACATGACTATCCAGACTGCCGTCCTGATCGAAACACTGGTAGCCCTGGGAGCTGAAGTGCGTTGGTGCTCTTGCAATATATATTCAACTCAAGATCATGCTGCAGCAGCTATCGCAGCTTCAGGTGTTGCCGTATTTGCCTGGAAAGGAGAAACATTGGCAGACTATTGGTGGTGTACCTTGCAGGCCCTGAACTTTGAGGGGGGCAAAGGACCGACAGTGATTGTCGACGATGGCGGGGATGCCACTATGATGATCCATGTAGGTTACGAAGCAGAAAACAATGCTGCTGTATTGGACAAAGAAGTACATGCCGAAGACGAAATAGAATTGAATGCTATACTGAAAAAAGTGCTGGCAGAAGACAAAGAACGCTGGCACCGGGTAGCGGCTGAAGTGCGCGGAGTTTCGGAAGAGACAACGACCGGCGTGCATCGCCTATACCAGATGCAGGAAGAAGGCAAGTTGTTGTTCCCTGCCTTCAACGTAAACGACTCGGTTACCAAATCTAAATTCGACAACCTGTATGGTTGCCGCGAATCATTGGCAGACGGCATTAAACGTGCCACAGACGTAATGATTGCCGGTAAAGTAGTTGTAGTATGCGGTTATGGAGATGTAGGTAAAGGCTGTTCACACTCTATGCGTTCCTACGGAGCCCGGGTGCTGGTTACAGAGGTCGATCCTATCTGTGCACTGCAGGCTGCCATGGAAGGTTTTGAAGTAGTAACCATGGAAGACGCCTGCAAAGAAGGTAACATCTTTGTCACTACTACCGGTAATATCGATATCATCCGTATCGATCACATGGAACAAATGAAAGATCAGGCTATCGTTTGCAACATCGGCCATTTTGACAATGAAATCCAGGTAGATGCACTGAAACATTATCCGGGTATCAAACGTGTCAATATCAAGCCACAGGTAGACCGCTATTATTTCCCTGACGGTCACAGTATCATTCTGTTGGCAGACGGTCGGTTGGTAAACCTGGGATGTGCCACAGGCCACCCGTCATTCGTAATGAGTAATTCATTTACCAATCAGACATTGGCCCAAATCGAGTTGTTCAACAAGAAATACGATATCAATGTATATCGTTTGCCTAAACATCTGGATGAAGAAGTAGCCCGCCTACACCTTGAAAAAATTGGTGTGAAGCTGACCAAGTTGACTCCGGAGCAGGCTGCCTACATCGGTGTGTCTGTTGACGGTCCTTACAAAGCGGATCATTACAGATATTAAAAAAGTTACGATTGGACGATTTACGAATAACGACTGAAATTACTTTTTCTCACTTCAGGATAGTAAATCGTCTAATCCTAAGTCAAACTTCAATTGTAAATTGTAAATCGTCTAATCGTAAATGAAAAAATTTCTTCCTGACCTGATTGCCATTCTGGCATTTATAGTTATCTCTTTCATCTATTTCTTCCCTGCTATCACCGAAGACAGGATTCTCTTCCAGCACGACACCGTGGCCGGAGCCGGAGCCGGACAAGAAGCCAAAGAATATTATGAGAGAACAGGTGAACGTACCCGCTGGACCAATGCACTCTTCGGAGGTATGCCTACCTACCAGATGTCCCCGAGTTACGATTCTACCGAGCCGCTGACATTTGTACAGAAAGTATATCACCTTTTTCTTCCGAACTACGTATGGCTCACATTTATCATGATGCTCGGGTTCTATATCCTGCTAAGGGCATTCGGCATACCGGCATGGCTCGCAGGGTTAGGAGGAATCATTTGGGGATTTTCGTCCTATTTCTTCATTCTGATAGCTGCCGGACATATCTGGAAATTTATTACTTTAGCCTATATTCCACCTACGATAGCAGGTATAGTACTTGCTTACCGAAAGAAATATCTGTTAGGAGGTATTATCACCGCTTTATTCATGGCTATGCAGATATTGTCCAACCATGTGCAGATGACTTATTATTTCTTGTTTGTTATTCTTTTCATGGTAGGCGCATTCTTCGAAGACGCCTGGCGAAAAAAAGAACTCCCCCAATTCTTCAAAGCTACCGGCGTGCTGATTGTTGCAGGACTGATTGGAGTATCCATCAACCTCTCAAACCTATACCACACTTACGAATATAGTAAAGAAACGATGCGTGGTAAAAGTGAACTGAAATATGAAGGAGCTGCCGCCAAACAGACTAGCAGCGGCCTCAACCGCGATTACATCACTCAATGGAGTTATGGTATCGGTGAAACATTCTCCCTGCTGGTCCCCAATGTCAAAGGAGGTGCTTCCGTACCGCTGTCACGAAGTGAGAAAGCAATGGAAAAGGCTAATCCAATGTATAGCAGCCTCTACTCACAGCTAACTCAATATTTTGGCGATCAGCCGATGACAAGTGGTCCGGTCTATGTAGGCGCATTCGTACTAATGCTTTTCATTTTGGGATGTTTCATTGTAAAAGGTCCTATGAAATGGGCACTGCTGGGAGCTACCATCTTCTCTATCCTACTTTCATGGGGTAAAAACTTCATGGGACTGACAGACTTTTTCATCGATTATATCCCAATGTACAATAAGTTCCGGGCTGTATCCTCTATTTTGGTAATTGCCGAGTTTACTATTCCTTTGCTCGCCATCCTTACCCTGAAGGAAATACTCACCAAGCCGGAATTATTGAAAGAGAAACTGAAATACATCTATATCAGTTTCGGATTAACCGGGGGATTGGCACTGCTCTTTGCCATTGCTCCCCGTCTGTTCTTTCCTACCTATATTCCAGGTAACGAAATGGCAGCTCTGCAAAATGCCCTGCCTGCCGACCAACTATCGCCCATTATTGCCAATCTTGAGGAAATGCGTGTACACCTTTTCACCTCTGATGCTTGGCGAAGTTTCTTTATCGTCACCATCGGCACCCTGCTTTTACTGGCCTATAACGCCAAAAAGCTGAAAGCAACCTGGACTGTTGCCGCTATTGCTCTATTATGCCTGGGAGACATGTGGAGCGTAAATAAACGTTATCTGTACGACGAACAGTTTATCCCGAAATCAGAGCAGACTGCTACATTCCGGAAAACACAGACAGATGAACTAATCCTGCAAGACCCATCACTGGATTATCGTGTACTGAACTTTGCGGGCAATACATTTGAAGAAAACAATACCTCTTATTGGCACAAGAGCGTAGGCGGTTATCATGCTGCAAAGCTTCGCCGTTATCAGGAAATGATAGACCATCACATCGCTAAAGAAATGCAGGCAGCCTATCAGGAAGTAGCTACAGCCGGTGGACAAATGGATAGCGTAAACGCTGCTAAGTTTCCTGTATTGAATATGCTGAATACGAAATACTTTATATTCCCTGCCGGACAGCAAGGTCAAACAGTCCCCATTGAAAACCCATATACTTTCGGAAATGCATGGTTCATAGATAAAATACAATACGTGAACAATGCAAACGAAGAAATCGATGCCATCGGGCAAGTCGACCTGCAACAAACCGCTATAGTAGACTCTAAGTTTAAAGAGGCACTGAAAGGAGTGAACGAGGGGTACAAAGACTCACTGTCTACGATTCGTTTGACCAGTTATGAACCTAACCAATTAGTATACGAGACTTCCTCACCCCAAGACGGTATAGTGGTTTTCTCCGAAATATATTATCCGGGGTGGACGGCAACCATTGATGGCAAGCCCGCCGATATTGCCCGTGCAGACTACATTTTACGTGCTATGAATGTCCCGGCAGGTAAACACACCATCGAAATGCGTTTTGATCCGCAAAGCCTGCATATTACAGAAGGTATTGCATACGGAGCGATGGCGTTATTGCTGGTAGGAGTAATAATCCTGATATGGATCTATCGAAAAAAATATAGTGAAAACAGCAAATAATCATTAATTAAATGATGAAAGAGGGTGTTTCATAACTCACCACAGATTACACGGATTTACACAAAAACATTTTTAATACACTGATAGCCAATGATATTTATCTGTGTAAATCAGTGTAATCTATGGTGAATACGAGTTTTGACACATCCCTCTTTATTGTTTTAATATAATAACGACAAGGATTATAATAGACAAAGGAAGTTCACAATAATCTTCAAGCAAAAGTATATGATAATTGGATGTTCCGGATGGAGGTTATACATCAAAACCAACATTACACAGGAAATCTTCTTTTAGCATTCTGTCAAAATGTATTTTGAGATTCCTCAGAATCAATTCTTTGTGCCCTGGAAACAAGAAGAGAGTAAAAAACGCAGGAATACCCTTTTCCAGGAAGTCAGAGAGTCGGAAAATACAGTGAAATGCTACCATAAAGACAAGATACCAAGGGCATTTACTCTTAGGAAGAAACCTGGAAATCTCATAAACATTCGGAATAACACTTTTAAAAAGAGTCCTCCAAACTCTGTTCTAGAAGAAAAAGCAGTTCTTTTTCCCTAAATTAAGGGATGTTTCGAGAAGGAAAACCGATGCTTTCATCAGAATGCAGACTTCTTATTCATAAGAAGTTAACTTCCTACTCTCAGGAAATTAATTCTCTGTCGGCAGGAAGTTAGTTATTTGCCGACAGGAAGTTAACTTCCTTCCGATACCTCTCACATAATTTCCCGGTAACAAGTGATCTGAAAAGAAATATCTGATGATTCCTCTTCTATTTCGCAACATTTCGCCAAAGCAGATGCTAGCAGAAAAATAAAACAGCAAACATTTTGATACCGAACAGCGCTCTAAGCTATCAAACAAAAAGCGCTATCCTTCCTCTGAATAGAGGGTAAAAGACAGCGCTTGATCTATCACTAAGAATCTTCTTACATAGTAGGAGGTAATGTTACCTTGAAATTTGGATTTTCCGTATGTTGCTGATGGATAATCCCAACCATTTTCTTCACAATATCAGGATTTTCGGCAGCTACATTATGATCTTCATGGATATCTGTCGCCAGATTATAAAGGAAAGGAGTACCTTTCTTGACAACCATTTTCCAGTCTCCCATACGTACACCGATCTGGTTCGTTTCATTAAACTCCCAATAGAGAAAATCATGTTTCTTCTGGTTCTTTTTACCCAGTATGGTCGGAGCAAAAGAGATACCATCAAAATAATCCGCTTCCTTTTTCTTATTCACATATTTTTTCGTGAAGTTCTTCACGCCTGTCAAATCACACAAGGTAGGCATGACATCGTAGAAAGCACATTGATGATCATTCACTGTTCCGGCAGCAACCTGACCGGGCCAACGGACAATAAACGGAACACGGATACCTCCCTCGTAACACTGGCGCTTCAAGCCACGTAACTTTCCGTCACGCCCGAAGAAAGTAGGATCGGCTCCGCCTTCCTCATGGGGCCCATTATCACTGGTAAAGATGACAATCGTATTCTCATCAAATCCTTTCTCTTCCAACTTCTTCAGAACTTCGCCCACATAATAGTCCAAACGGGTGATCATACCCGCAAACTGTGCATGCACATGGGTAATGGCGTTATATCTGGATCCTTTTTGACCACCAAAAGCTTTGTCATCAGCAAACTGTGTCTTATAATGATTCAAAATAGAGTCTTCCGGTTGCACTAACTCTGCATGCGGCAAGGTATAGGTAAAGATTCCGAAGAAAGGTTGTTCACCATCCTGTTTCTCGATCCATTCCATCGCTTTCTGATGAATCAGATCAGCTGAGTATTGAGTACGTTTATGATAATCTGGACCGTACATCGGATATTTGATATTCTCTTCCATCACAACACGTACAACACCTGTATCACCCAACGACGGACTATAACGATTCAGAAAATTGGGATAATAGAGATGTGCCTGAAATTGACAGATATATCCGTAATATTCATCGATTCCTCTTTTATCCGGAGTGGACGCCGAGCCTTCGTATCCCCCCGCCCATTTACCAAACATACCGGTTGTATATCCGTTATCTTTCATTATTTCGGGCAGAATGACATGTTCCGGATCATAGGGATGTTGTCCGACAACTGAAAATTCTTTATTATCGCCATACATCACTGTAGACGCCTGAGTCCAATACTCTTTATTACCACGCACTTCGCAATGTCCGGTATGTTGTCCGGTCATCAACGATGCGCGCGAAGGTGCACTCACCGGACTTCCGGCATAGGCTTGCGTAAAGCGCATGCCTTCACGGGCCATGTTGTCAATATTAGGGGTGCTGATGTATGGCTGTCCATAGCAACCCAGATCTCCATACCCCATATCATCACACATAATAAAGATGATATTCGGTTTTTGAGGGGTATGGGCCTTTTCTTTATGGGCAAATGCTTGCAGACTGCCTAATCCGACAAGTAATGCACTACTATAAATAATTTTTTGATTCATTCTTGGGTTTGTTTCGAGTTCATTTGGTTTTAACTTCACCACAGATAACACAGATTTTCACAGATTAATAATTTATATTCATCGGGAATTAAATAATCTGTGTTAAT